>Ga0102944_1000091_pt1 | contig 73286 bp, 71 predicted proteins | sample SalPonD_shore_MG_FD_78172 | JGI IMG/M metagenome (GOLD analysis project Ga0102944, IMG submission 78172) | Salt pond soil microbial communities from South San Francisco under conditions of wetland restoration - Salt Pond MetaG... | ecosystem: Environmental > Aquatic > Marine > Intertidal zone >... | reverse complement strand
GGACTGAAGCCACGCCGAATGGTGATTTCCGTCCAGGTTGCATCCGCGGCAAAGGTGCGGAATGCCGGCGCGCTTGAGGCCGCACCGGATGCGGGATAGACACCGATTCCGAGGAAGGCCAGGTCGGGATTGGCCTTCAATCGGGTCGGCGGGAGCGCGTTTTCCAGGTCCACCTCATCCGTTGCGCCACGTGTAACAAGCATGACTTCAGGCATGGCGTCGTGGGGGATATCCTCAAGAAGCGGGGACAGGTCAGTGAGATTGCTCATTGTAGTCGGTGGAAGAACGGCAACAACCGTGTGGAACCAGTCACTTTTGGATTTACTCAGCAGGTGGCATACTCCGTAACTGCCGCGGTCGCGGTAGCGGATATCAATCAGGTCACGGTCCCGTACCATACGGCGCCCAACAAGCTCCACTGCAACCCGGCGTGCAGTGAGGTTTTCCCCCAGTGCCCGCCTGACAAGGTCACCCACAATCCAGGGACCGGCATCAACAACCTCCTGCAGATGATCTCCCGGCTCGTCGGCGTTTTCGGCGTACCCTACAAGTTCGTCGATCCCTTTTTGAATCGCTTTAAGTTGCCGTTCTTTCAACGCACGCAGGCGGTCCCTGTCCACCACCTCGTGCCGCACATGAAGTGCAGCATCGGCAACCGAAGGATCGGAACTGCCGACGATGGCCAGTGTTTCGTCCAGAACTGAGGCCAGGCGGGACTGCTCTTTTCGCGGCTGGCTTTTACGTTCCAACCGGACGAGTATCTCCCGCAGCACGCGGTTCTTTCCTTCAAGTCTCCCGTGAGATCGATACATGTGGTAGAGCGCCCTGGTTTGCCAGTCATCTTCCGGAGAAAGAGCGATTTGCGGATAACGTGCCAGTGCACGCTCCAGGTGTGTGAGGAACTCTTGCGGCAGGCCCTTTTCCCGGTCACTGTCCCTGAGAAAGTAATGACTTACCAGTTCCTGGTAACTTGCCGGCCGGGAGTAGAGCGAGGACTCAATTTCTGTCTGCGTGAAAAGCCGTTCAACCTCAACGTACACTTCAAGACAGTGCAGAAGAACTTCCAGGAGGCGCGGTTCGAAATCGGGATGCTCCGTCACGAAGCGGTCCATGTGCCCAAAAATGGGACGCACATCCGCCGGCGCATCGTATCCATAAAAGAGTGCCAGAAGCTCCCTTTCCAGCATTTTCCACTGCTGGGGGATAGCCAGTTCCTCCTCTAACAGCGAAATTGCAGTACCGGTAGCGCCCTCATCCGTGCGTTCTGCCTTTTCTTCTTCAATCTGAACAAGTGCCTGGCCCGCGGCAACCTGTGCACCCGCGGCTGCCAGTAGCTCTTTCACCACGCCGTCACCGGGCGCCTGGACGACCATTTCCATTTTCATCGCTTCCAGCACCAGAAGTACATCGCCCCTGGCAACCCGTTCTCCGGGCTTCACACTGACTGAAAGCAGTACTGCAGGAGAGGGAGAGCGCACGTACCCCCCTGAGTCGCTCACAAGCGGCACAGGTACGCCGTCTATCTCGCACTGAAGAATATCTCCCCGGGTGACAACAAGCACGTTGTGCCGGTTCTCGTCCAGAATAAGCACGCGTTCTTCTTCCCTGACAATATAGGTACACGGAATGACACTATCCCCTAAAGAGATGTGAAAAAGATCGTCTCCAAGAGAGCGAACGCCAAAACTGTAGGAGTGCCCGAGTGCGGAGAGGTTGACCTCATATCCAGTTCCTTTTGGCAGATTGCGTGGACGTCCGGAGCGCCCGAGCTGTTGCCGGAAATTGAGAGTTTCCTGGTTATATTGTCTGAAGGAAAGTTCAATGGCCCCGGCAATGAGGGCGGCACGCACAGTTTTGGGACCTGCCTGCCGTTCCCGTTGCTGGAGAAGTCGTCCAACAAATCCGGTATCTACCCCGCCATTTTTGATTTCCGGATGGGACAGAAGCTCAAGAAGGAACGCCTTGTTGGTGGTTCCGTTCTCAATGCGAATGCGAAGTTCTGAAATCGCGCGCGAGAGACGGGCAATTGCGGCGTCACGGGTTGGAGCGTGCGATATGATCTTGGCCACCATTGAGTCAAAGTCCTGCGGAATGGTGCTTCCCTGCTCAATGCCGGAGTCAACTCGTATACCGGGTCCCGCGGGTGTCTTCAAATAGGCCACGTCTCCGGGTGCCGGACTGAACTCCCGGTCCGGATCCTCTGCGTTCAGTCTCACTTCCATGACGTGACCGGAAGGCGTGGCAGCGGAAAGGTCCACTTCTTCTCCACGTGCAACCGCTATTTGACCCTGTACCAGGTCAATGCCGTAAAGCGTTTCCGTAATGGGGTGTTCCACCTGCAGCCGGGTGTTCACTTCCATGAAGTAGTACTGCTCGCGGTCGAGATCATACAGGTACTCTACGGTGCCTGCGCCTGTATAGCCGGCAGCCCGCACAAGTCGCGCCGCCGAGGCCGCAATATCGGCGGTAAACTCGGCGGACAAGTGCGGGGGTGGAGTCTCTTCAATTATCTTTTGATTCTTGCGCTGTACCGAACAATCACGCACGCCGAACGTGTTCACATTGCCGTGGCTGTCCGCAAGCACTTGCACCTCAAGGTGACGGCCGCGTTCCACCAGTATTTCCATGAACACAATATCGTTACCCGTAATTCTTACCGTTTCATCCCTGGCCGACTGAAACTGTGCCGACAATTCTTCCGGGCGACGCACGAAGCGGATGCCGCGGCCGCCGCCCGCGTTGGCTGCTTTCACAATAACTGGATAGCCCAGTCTTTCCGCCATCTCTTTGGCAGCCTCCTCTGAAGCCAGAGCTCCCCGGCTCCACGGAAGTATCGGAACGTTTGCCTTTTCTGCAAGTTCCTTGGCGGCGATTTTGTCACCAAGGAGCGCCATTGCGGCGGCGGAGGGCCCTAAGAATACCAGCCCGTTTTTTTCCAATTTTTCAACAAAATTGGCATCCTCTGAAAGGAACCCCCAACCCGGCCAGACCGCACTGCACCCGGTCTGCCGCAGTGCGGCAAGCATGAGCTCATGGTCCAGGTAGGGGCTTCTTCCCGTTCCGGGATATCCTTCCACGGCTGTAAGCGGTATGGCTTCATCTGAAAGCTTGACAAACGGCGCCTGTTCCTCCACGTCAGAGAAGAACGCCATTGTAGTTAGAGAAGTGTCAAAAATAGCGTTATATTCACGCACCGCACGAATGAACCGCAAGGCTGCTTCACCGCGGTTCATGATGCCAATGCGGGCGTTGTGCTCCAACTGCTTTATTGACCTGGTCATTCCATCCCCCAGTTGTGTCTTCTGTCTCGTGGTCGCCACGTCCTCAGGACAACGTATCACAAAAGGTAATGCGTGTTCAGTAACTTGACCAAAACTGTCAACACTATCGTGAAAGCTATTCCGATGAGGAAAGAGAAGGGCTGGAGCCCGGTTTTCCGCTGGAGTCCTGGCCCAAATGGTGCATCAGCCGGGCAAGCGGCCCCGATATTCCCGCTCCGTCTCGAATATCGCGGATCATTGCGCTGGCGGCGCGTCTTCCCCGATCCACCAGATCCTCAATTTGATCAAAGTCATACGGGTTGGTACCGGAAAGGTCCGGTTCAATGGTGACGTCCCCTTCCGGTTCCAGACCAGCAATATGGGATGTATTAATGTCAAACGCGGCGAGCAGCACTTCCACAATGTTTCCCGGTGGGCGGGATGGAAAGGGACTGGGGGTCAGTTTGACTGAAATGGTGAATTCCGCGCCAAGTTCGCGTACGTGACGGACAGGATCAAATGACTTTACGCCCCCATCTACGTATACCGCTCCCTCACGTTCCATTGGAGTATAGACACCGGGAATTGCGCAACTGGCTCGAATAGCCGGCGCAAGCGGGCCGGAGGTAAACGCCTTGGTGGCGCCCGTGTTTAAGTTGGTTGCAATTGCGGCAAACGGAATCGGCAACTCTTCAATGGTAATGTTTCCAATGTGGCGGTGGACAAACTCCTCCAACGCCTCTCCGGAAAGGAAGCCTTTTGAAGGAAAGGTCAGTTTGCCAAGATCCTTCCAGGTGAGCGAGCGCGCAATTTGATACAGGTCATGGTATCTATATCCCGCCGCAACAAGCGCGCCGACAAGAGATCCCGCGCTGGTTCCCGCAATGAAACTGACCGGTATATTAGCGTCTTCCAGTTCACGTATCACACCAATGTGAGCGAGCCCCCGCACGGCTCCGCCGCTGAGACCAAGTCCAATCTTCTTCATTCTAATTCCAAAACTACAGGATCTCCGGTGGTCAGACAATAGTCCAAACAGGCAAGCGCCCGCTATTCCGGCGGAAGAAGTGATAAAAGCGCGTAAAGGGAAACAAAAGGGACCGTTTCCTCTGAACCCGAATCAAGCAGCCGGCCAATCCAGTTTCCCCGCTCGGGTTCTATTGCCGGCCAGGGTGGGGGTGGAGCTGTGTAGTTACCGTCAGCATCGCGCATGTGGGAGCGGTCAGAATGGAATTGCACCATAAAGTGTTTGGCAGGGATGACGCGGAAGAAGGGAGCAGAGTTTCCGGAATTTGCAGGGGGGAAACTTTTGTGAAGGTACGCGCGTGCCCCGTACGGAAACGGGAGGCGCGTGTCAAAGTCCCAAATAATAGACGGTTCCCCGCAAAACAGAAGGACTACGTGATAGTCCCAGTAGACAACAGAGTGTGAACATGCCGCACGCTGCTGTTTCATGGCAACAAAACGTGTTGGATTAGAAATAAAGAGCACGTGGTATTGCTCTCCGGTAAGCCCGTGATCGGCAATAAGGCGAAAGATATTCTCCTCACAATAGCGCGGAGCGTACGCAAGCGACTCCCGCGGCGGTAGGTGCTGCTTCATGGCCAGATCCTACATTGCCGCCGACCGTGCGACAAGAGCCGCCGCCCGTTGTCCCGAGTCCCGCGCATTGTTAAGTTTGACCTACGAGGACCAATTCATGAAAAGAAAGAACACACGCGGACTTGGGTTCTGGGCCGTTTCTGCAATAGGCGTAGGCGGAATGGTAGGTGGAGGCATTTTTGCCGTCCTGGGATTGGCGGTGCAGCTTGCCCACGGCGCTACACCCGTGGCCTTTCTTATTGCGGGAACAGTCGCGATGGTCACGGCGTACTCCTACATTCGCTTCTCCGTGGCCTTTCCCAGCCAGGGTGGAACCGTAGAGTTTGTCAACCAGGCCTTCGGAGAGGGCGTGTTCACCGGATCGTTAAACGTCCTTCTCTGGATTTCCTACATAGTGATGCTTTCGCTCTACGCATTCGCATTTGGAAGTTACGCTGGAAGCTTCTTTTCAGGGTCGCTCGCACCGATAGTCCGTCACGGTGCCATCACTGCGGCAATCATCGTCATGACCGTATTAAACGTGGCCGGATCTAAACTGGTGGGAGAAGCGGAAGAAATTGTTGTGGGATTTAAACTTGCCATCCTTCTGGCGTTCATCGTTTTTGGACTGCCGGGTGCAGATCTTGCATCGCTCTCCCGGGCTTCGTGGCCGGCTATTCCGCAACTGGTGGCGGGCGGGATGATTATCTTTCTTGCATATGAAGGTTTCGAGCTTATAGCCAACTCTGCCGGAGATGTCCGCGTACCCGAAAAGACGCTCCCCCGCGCATTTGTAGCCTCCGTGCTTTTTGTCATACTCCTTTACATACTGATCTCCGCGGTGGCGGTTGGGAACCTGAGCGTTGATCAAATAGTCAGCGCAAAGGACTACGCTCTTGCCGTAGCGGCCAGGCCTTTTCTTGGCACTGCCGGCTTCTCACTCATTGCGGTAGCGGCTATGCTTTCCACGGGATCGGCAATAAACGCTACCCTCTACGGCTCAGCGCGAGTAAGTTACATCATTGCCAAAGAGGGCGAATTGCCGCAGGCTCTGGAACAAAAGATCTGGAAACGACCGCTGGAAGGACTGCTTATTACTGCGGGAATCTCCGTGGTGGTAGCCAATCTCTTTCACCTTTCGAGCATATCTGTAATGGGCAGTGCCGGATTTCTAATGGTCTTTACCGCGGTGAATGTGGCCGCGTTGAAAATGAGAAAACGCATAGGTGCACGCGCTTTCCTGCCATTACTTGGGCTGATTCTTTGCGTGGGAGCTCTTGTTGCTCTGGTGTGGCAACGAGTGCGTACTGCACCGGAAGATATCTGGATTTTCATATCGATGGTGGGCCTGTCCCTGGTAGTGGAAACGCTGTATCGGTTGAGAAGCGGACGGAGCATTCGACCTCAGCATAGAAATCAATAGGAGTGAGAGGGGGGAGATCGATGTTTATTGTCGTATTGTTACTTCTTGCCGCAGGAGTCGCCTATTTCTTCTGGAAAGAGCATGATACGGTTCGGCGCTTTGAAAAAGGTGATTCCGCGCTGGAGATCCTGAAGCGGCGTTACGCTGCAGGTGACATGAGCAAGGAAGAGTTTGAGGCCAGGCGCAGAGATTTAGAGGAATCGTAGCAGCCACGTCCGACAATCTATCCGTAGTGGCCCGAAGATTGGGTATTTCCTCCGGGCACCACGGCTCAGCCGAGCAGATAGCGCATGGATGCGCTGCTGGACCTCTTAGGAATGGCGAGCTGGTATGCCGGCGGGGCAAAGAACCGCCGGCCTGACTTCCATGCACAATCTTCGGGCCACTATCCTGGAACGGCTACCGCTCCTGAAAAAACTCTATTTCCTCCCCATCCGGTCCATACACAAATGAAATAGTAGCTGGAAATTCCGGTTGCGAGGGGATTGTGATGTCGGTGGGACCCTGCTTTTCCCTGCCTCCAGCCTCCAACGCCGTTGCGTGCGCCGCACGACAGTCCGAGGTGCGTAGTGCATAGTGAATAATGGTTCCCTGGCTCCCCGGAACGTTCTTCTCAAAGATCTCCAGGTAGTTTCCGTCTCCCGTATCAAGCATGGCACCGCGGCCTGACTCACTTTTCCACTGCCGTGCCAGCGTAAATCCAAGCCCACCCGTATAGAAGTTTAGCGAAGCGTCAAAATCTTTGACGTTCATCGCGACGTGATGAAATCCGCCGCCGCCAAGGCGCGTGTTCCTACCTGTCATGCGTTTCTCCTGTTTCCTCTAAGTGATACATGCAGAGATACCATGAAAGTGACTTCTCTGAGAAGAAACGCGGTTCATGATATAGTGAAAGCGGGTAATCGCTATGACCGAGGAACTTCAACCGCAAAAGCTTGTTTCATTGATTCGCGCCCTCCTTTCACTGCGCCGTTCACGTGAGCGCAAGCGTCTTGAATATGAGCGGCAGTTGCATGGCCAGGCCATTACGCATGCCGCGCAGATTGCCAAAAAGGCGGGAGCTGCTATGCCGGATTTCGATCTCCTTCAAAACGATAAATCGTTTGAGCTGGAAATCATCGCTCGTAACTTAAAAGGGGCGCTGCCAAAAGTTCGCGAGACACTGCTCGGCGCACTGCCCGGCTCCATTCGGGATGAGGTCAAACAGAGAATGGTCAAGTTTGAGGATCTCATGAGTGCGGATGATTTAACCGTACAGGACGTATTGCGGAGGGTAAATGCAAAGAGTGTAGCAGTGGCACTGGTGGGGGCCGGCGAAGAAATGGAGCAGGTCGTCTTCCGGAACCTAAGCAAGCGTGCGGCGCGAGTGTATCGCGACGAGTTATTCTATGCGAAAGAGAGTGAGCCGGCTGATATTGAGCAGGCACGGCGTACGGTTGCTAATGCACTCTTTGAAAGCCAGGTCGCCCGGTTACCGGAATCGGATGGCGCAGAGTGAGCCGGTAGAAATTGAAGGCAGACATGAGCGGAGGTGCGTGCGCTGACAGGGGCTGAAAAAACGGGTATACTGGTTGCAAATTTCACATTGGAGACATAAGAATATGAAAAACCTCTTGAAAGAAATTCCAGAGGTCCTGTTGATGGGACCTGGCCCTTCTTCGGTCCATCCTGATACGTACCAGGCGCTGGCAAGCAGCACTCTTGGTCATATGGACGGCGATTTCATCCGGATTATGGATGCAATCAAGGAGATGCTGCAGCGGCTGATGAATACCGGGAACAAGCTGACACTGCCTATTTCAGGCACTGGCAGTGCGGGTATGGAGACAAGTTTTGTGAACCTGGTGGAACGCGGCGATCGTGTACTGATTCTGGTAAACGGCGTGTTTGGAACCCGCATGACTGACGTTGCTTCCCGCCTTGGCGCCGACGTGGACACGGTTGAAGCGGAGTGGGGCACGCCTATAGATCCGGAGAAGGTAGCCCAGAAGCTGAAGTCCGGCAACTATAAGATCGTTGCGGTGGTGCACGCGGAAACTTCAACCGGCGTGCGCAATCCGGTAGCGGAGATCGGCAAACTGGTACAGAACACGCCCTCGCTTTATTTGGTTGACGGTGTAACCAGCCTCGGTGGAATTCCGGTTAAGCTGGACGAATGGGGTGTTGACGCCTTTTACAGCGGGACGCAGAAGTGTCTTTCCGTCCCCCCTGGCCTTGCCCCGGTATCCTTTTCTGACTCAGCGCTGGATGCGTTGCAGTCACGGAAAAGCAAAGTGCCTAACTGGTATCTGGACCTTTCCATGCTGACCCAATACTGGGAAGGAAAGAAACGGGTTTACCATCACACTGCCCCCATTAACATGCTCTATGCGCTCTACCAGTCGCTTCTGCTTCTTGAAGAAGAAGGCACAGAGGCTGCCTTTGCGCGGCACGCGCATTGTCATACCAGACTGGCCGAGGGCCTTTCAAAACTGGGGCTCCAAATGCTGGTTGAAGAGAAATATCGATTACCAATGCTGAACGCGGTTGTGGTACCCGAAGGGGTAGACGAAGCCGGAGTGAGAAACAGACTGCGCAGTGAGTTCAAGATTGAAATTGGCGCCGGACTTGGTCCGCTGGCCGGAAAGGTGTGGAGAATTGGTGTGATGGGCCACACTGCCCATGAAGAAAACATCGATTATTTTCTTGATTCGCTGAAGAAGTGTATTGCGTAGAGAGTAACGCCGGAGTCCGCGGCGCCGGTTTGAACACGGCGCCGTTTCCGGTGATGCAGCGCGTTAGAGAATGACGGCGCCGGGAACAAAGAAGTGGGCGAGCCCGGCCGCAATCGCAACCACGCCCAACGGAATGCGGTAGAATGACGCTGCTTTAGACACTTTTTGCGCTTCTTCACTCTGACTGCTGCGCGTTACATAACTGTCGGCGAGCAGTGCAAGACCAACCGCAATACCGGCGAGCGCCGGGAGCAGATCGCCAACAACTGCTACGGTATCCAGAGGCGCCCGAACGAAGAATTTGACAATACCTACCAGAACGGCAAGAACGCCAAGACCTACCTTGACCCAGGTTCGGTTAAGAAGACGGGTGACTTCCTGATCCATGGCTTTGCCGCTGGCCCCAATGAGGGCTGTGCCACCAAGGATAAGCGTGACAATACTTAGGAAATAGAACTGTAACATCTGAACACCTCCACCTACATGATACAACCAAACACCTTTCAACGCCAAATTGAACCGTAATCCAGACTTTTACACGGTGAGCCTCTGCGCGGGATCCTGGCGGAAAAAGAGTGAAAGTTGGTGATAGACGGCAGGATAGCCGCGTTTCAGCCTGCGCGGTGTCTCAAAAAACATTTCAGTGGCTACAGCAAAGAATTCCTCGGGGGCGGTCGCACCGTAAGGATTGATTGCGAGCGATCGGGACCCCGGGAGCTCTGATTGCGCCTGGCGGAGGTCATTAAATGCGTCTTTAAAGGCATGTTGCCACGCCGCCGGGTCCATGCCCGGATGAAGGGGAGGCGCACCGTCAATGCTGCGGTCAAGGCGGTCAAGGACGTGTGCCATTTCATGTACTACTACGTTATACCCGCTGCATCGTCCTGACATGGATATATCCTTCACGGAGAGCACCACGGGGCCTAGCGGCATTACCTGACCTGACACCAATTGATGGCCGGAGTGAATGACGCCCGCGCTATCACGAACTTCGTAGTCGATATCGTAATTCTCTCGTTCCAGAATGATAGAATGCCAGCCTCGGTACCACTCGTATCCAAGCTCCAGAATAGGCAGGCAGGCAAGCGAAGCCAAAGTTACCGCTATCTCTTCGGTCATCGTTACGTCATGAGCGGGTTCGATCTGTTTGTCAGCTTTGAATCGTTCTGAGAGCGCTTTAAGCCGCTCTGATGCGTCCGCCGGAAGACCAAAGAAAATGGGGTGGGACGATAGGACCTTAGACCAGAGCATCGGGTCTATTGCAGGGGTGCGCCGAAATGGAATGAGGCGCCAGAGTTTTCGAAGTATCACACACTCTGCTCCGCGGCAGACGCCGAATGCACAAAATGCACCCCTCCGCGCCGGAATAGCTCTGCAAAGCGCGTCTTCCAGTGTCCGGGGATAATTATGTGATGATTGGCTACCGGATGATCCAAGAAATAGCGTACATCCTCGTCCAGATGCAGGCGGATCTGAGTTCGGCAACGGTCATCTGAAACGAGCTGCTGCTCCATGATTCCTTGCGAATACCAGCCAACCGAAAGATCCGGATGACCAAGGCGCAAGACGGTAACCGGTCCGGTTGGATAGGCACCTTCAATTGCCACGCCCATCCCGGACTCAAAGTGACTTCTCAGGCGGAACTGACCCACCAGTCGGGTAGCAATCATGCAATGCGCAAAATCAACACGGTTCGCGTTGCTGTCCACGCCGGCCGGATTTGCCTGAAAGGGTATCTCTCCGGTCACTGCGTTTGCCGCGACTACAGAAACCAGTGCCTGCTGGTCCCCTTCACAGCCGGCCATGATCCCCTCATCGTTCAATAACGCGAGCGCCAGACAGCCGGTATTACGATAACGGTCAATAAGGTCAAAACAGCGAAGCGATAGCGCGTCCAGCTTGAAGTCCGTAACCAACTGCTTGAGCCCGAGATAGATTGCGGCAGCCTGAACCAGGACCGGCCGGGACGGCTCCACCATTTGTTCTGACCTGGCGGCAATAGTATCTGCGACTTCTTCCGCACGCGCAGGATCAGCGTGGTCTATGCGCTCATAAAGCTCGGCAAGCTCCACATCTCGAGTTCGAATCCCCCAGTGGGAGCCGAGGGAGGGGGAATCCACGTTGCTCGCAATGAGCCAGTCTGAGGGGCGACCCACAAAGCCAAGTGTCATCGTGGAAAAACGGCGAAACGCCTGTTCAACAGCTGCAATATCCTCTACGCGCCGTGTCACTTCCACGCCTGATCCGTGGATAATCTCACACGCCTCTCCCTGTTGCCGAACCCACGCGGATATTTCAAGTGAGGCGGCAAGCGAGTTGTGTTTTCCGTCAGTCAGAAGGTAGACCGGCCGCGGCATTGTCTCGAAATGGCGTAGAAACTCACCTTCGGTTCCACCGGATGCAATAAGAACCAGCGTAAGATCTTGATCATCCGGCGGTGTCTGTCCTGGGTGAAACAGCGTTATTTCATTTCGCTTTCTGAGGGCCCCAAAAATTTCGTGATGTACTTCTTCCAGAGCAAAGTCAGGATGAAGGGCAGAGTAGAAAGGAATAAGTGCAATTTTCATAGCCTTTACTATACTTCGGGTTAAGATGAGGCGCAACAAAATTGGTCTGCCCGGGTGGCGGGAATGGTTGCGAAGCATCACAATTAGTGATAGAGAAGAACTATAAGGTGGTTGTGTGGCAAGCACGACGGCGTGTTTGATGGTGGGAGGCAGTGCAGGCTTTTCTCCAGGAATGGCAGCCTCGGATCTACTCCTGTTTAGCGAAGGACCGCATCCAAGCTGGTTTTTGTACCGACTTGGTCCCACGCCTTCGCAGGACGGCGGGTTTGGTGTCAACGGGGAGGCACCAATCCAGTCCGGTATGGAGTGGATTGTGTCTCCTGACAGAGAGCTGGAAGACGGCCTGCTCATGCTTTATTACTATGTAATGCGGCACCCGCCCGTTACCGCAGTATTTGATCCCGCGCTGCGGGGAAATCCGGCACTCCTAATTGAAGTAGATACACTCCTTGATTATGCAGTGCGCATGCGTCTTGATGCGGCATGCCAGAAGGCGAGGGTCCACCTGAAGGTAGTGTTTACCATTATGCACGACTCACTTCTTGCTTCCGCTGCGCAGCGCATTCTTGGGTATACGGGGCTGGAGGTGGAAATCTGTCCGATGGCGTACAGGAGATTTTTTGATCCCTCAACGGGAAGTGTGCGGGCGGCAGGCAGCATGCAAACCGAATCGGCCGACCCGGAAGTATCCCGCGGTGAATTGGAGTAGACAATGTTTGGGGCAATTGCAGGAGACATTACCGGCAGCATCTACGAGTTCCATCCTATCAAGAATGCAGATTTTCCCTTTTTGGACCAACGCGGATTTTACACCGATGATACGGTGCTAACCGTTGCCACTGCCGTGGCCATCCTGGATTCCATTTCCAGGGGTAGCGCTACCGCGTACGGACCAGTCTATAAAGAGTACGGCAGGCGTTACCCTAACCATTCATGGGGACACAACTTTGCCCGGTGGCTCTTTTCGGATTCAGTAGAACCGTACGGCAGCTATGGAAACGGAAGCGCAATGCGGGTAAGTCCCGTGGGTTGGGCATATGACAGTCTTGATGACGTGCTGGTCCAGGCGGAGGCGAGTGCGGCGGTAACACACAATCACCCTGAAGGCATTAAGGGAGCACAGGCAACCGCCGCGGCCATTTTTCTCGCGCGATGTGGAACAGAACAACACGGTCCCGGGAACGAGGTGACACGCAGTACTATACGGGAGGAAATACAGGAACGGTTTGGCTACGATCTTGGTGAACGCGTACATTCCATCCGCACGCATTACTCATTCCATGCTACGTGTCAATTGACCGTACCTCAGGCCATCACGTGCGCACTGGAGTCGGACAGCGTTGAACACGCCATTCGCAACGCCGTCAGCCTTGGTGGAGATGCTGATACCCTTGGATGCATAGCCGGAGCCATTGCGGAAGCGCTTCACGGCGGTGTGGGACCTGATATTGCGCGATTTGTGCAAGGGAAACTGCCGCCTGAAATGTGGGAAGTCCTTGAAGAGTTCCAGGCGACGTTTCATCGGCCCTCTGTATGAATCGGATTTGATCTCTGGTTTAAACAGCCCTACATTTAAGCAAGAGGATACGTACTATGGCAGAAAAGAATTGGAAGGAAGTAGCCCAGGCACAGGACATCTCGGAAGGAAAACCGTTTGCGGTAGAACTCAGCGAGGATGAACAGGTTCTCATTTTCAGAAACGATGGTGAGCTTTCCGCCTGCGGAAACTCCTGTACCCACCTGGGCGCACCGCTTTCTGACGGAACGTTTTCGGGAAGTGAAGTCACATGCCCGTTTCACAATGCCCGGTTTGATGTAACAAGCGGGAGAATGATACAACCCCCTGCTCTGGATGATCTCCCGCGCTACGACATAAAAGAAGAAGACGGGCGGGTCTTCCTCGGGACGGCGCATCCGGCCGAAATTTCAATGCCGTCCGGGGATGACGCGAGGACCTTTGTAGTGGTTGGTGCCGGTGCGGCCGGCCAGGCGGCAGCGGAAACGCTGCGCCGAGAAGGTTTTGCCGGCCGGATTGTCATGATCACCGCGGAGGCCGAACGGCCGTATGATCGAACTCTTCTTTCAAAGCTCTACCTGTCAGGCGAACTGGACGAGGATATGCTTTACATCCGCGACCCTGCCTTTTACGAGCGGCTTTCCATAGAGCTTCGGGCACAGACGCGCGTTAAGGCCGTGAGCCCCGAAGCGCGGACGGTTGTACTGGATTCCGGAGAGGAAATTGCAGCAGATGCACTGTTGCTTGCGACCGGGTCACGGCCCAAGGCGTTGCCGGTGGCCGGGAGCGATTTGCCCAACGTGTTCCTGTTGCGCTCTCTTGCCGGCGCCCGTCAACTCAGAGGTGCTGCTCAGGTAGCCAGCCGCGCTGTGGTAGTGGGCGCCAGCTTCATTGCTACGGAGGCCGCAGCTTCTTTGCGTGCGCAGGGTGTGGAAGTAGACGTGGTAGCGCCGGAAACAGTGCCCTTTGAACGTGTGTTTGGACAGCGCGTTGGGGGCCGGTTTCTGAAAATGCACCGTGACAACGGCGTGCGTTTTCACCTTGGCAGAGGCGTGAGCCGTTTTGAAGGAGGGGGCTCTGTAGAACGCGTTTTTCTGGACGATGGGACAGTACTTTCGGCCGATATGGTGGTGGTCGGGGTCGGCGTTGAGCCGGTAATCGACTATCTCACCGGGGCTCCCGTTGTGGCGGACGGTGCCGTGCGGGTTGATGAAAAGCTGGAACTGGCGCCAAACGTATTTGCCGCGGGGGACATTGCAGCACTGCCGAGTGCGAACGGCGGCAGACACCGCGTGGAGCACTGGGTGGTTGCAGAACGGCAGGGCCGTCACGCGGCGCGGAATATGCTCGGGGCCGGAGAACCGTATCGGCTTACGCCCTTCTTCTGGACTCGCCAGCTTGGCACTTCATTCAAGTACGTCGGATTTGCCGGGGTTTTTGATGAAATTGCCTATATCGGAGATGTGGAAGAGGGCAGTTTTCTTGCCGGATATGTGAAAGACGGCAATGTCATAGCCGTGTCGTCGGTGGGTCGTGGGGCTGCCGTAAACCGTTTTGGGGAGCGGCTGGAGCAGGGCAAAACCGTCCGCCCTGAGGAACTCGAATCCTTGTAGATATCGCTGTGAACCGGCGTACAGAGCGTTGCAGACTCGTGAATCTCGTCGTATAATGAGCTAGTTGCGGTGTAGGAATGCAGCGTCGGTGAAGTAAGCGTCACCGTTATACCCGGGGGGAAACCCCGCACGGGCAGCATCGGCATCGTTCGGCCAGCCGTGTCTGTTATCCGGCCAGCATGTACCGGGCAGTGCCTCCGTTCGGGGCCGGTCGATGTTCGATGTTCCTGCCTCATGTGACTGATCATCTTTGGGCCTGTTCAAGGGAAGCGGGGCAGCCGGTTATGCGCGGCTGCCCCCATTTTTTGCGAAGTGGTCCGAAGATTGGGTATTTTGACCTCCAGGTGTGCGCAAAACAGTACGCACAATCTTCGGGCCACACCCCCTATTGCTGACTGACGCAATTACCCTTTGACTTCTGCGACCGCACGGCCTTATGATTATTACAGGCTGATCGCAAGGAGGCTTGTTATGCCAGGAAGGGACGATGAAGGACGCGCTGGATTCTTGAGCCGTCGGGGGTTCCTGAAGGTGGCCTCCGTTGCGGTGGCGGCCGGCGCCGTCACCATGTGTACCGCGGAGCAGCAAGCGCTGGGCAGGCAGCCCAGACTAAAGAAGGTCACCCCTTTTGTCACTCCAAATGATGATTTTTATCTCGTTGCTGTGGATCCATCTTTCAGACCATCTTTCGATGCAGGTAATATCGCGCAGAACTGGACTCTTGAAGTAGAAGGCCCTGCCGGAACACGGGAGTTTTCTTACGAAAGTTTGACCGGTAAGAGCAGTACCGATTTTCTATATACCTTTGAATGTATTGGGAACCCCGTAGGAGGAACCCTCATTGGAAATGCACGCTGGAACGGCATCCCTATGAAGGGCTTTCTGGAGGAGACGGGGCTCCTGACGTCTTCGGTGAAAAGTGTCATGTTCTACGGTTTGGATGACTTTTACTCCAGTATCTCCATTGAACGGGTGCTTGATGACTACTCGTTTCTTGCCACTCAGATGAATAAAGAGCCGCTCCCGGCCGCCCACGGCTTTCCCGTGCGAACCATTCTGCCGGATCTGTATGGAATGAAGCAGCCACGCTGGCTTAAGCGCATCGTACTCCAGGAGAAGTCAAGCACCACGTCCTTCTGGGAGAAGCGCGGCTGGGCCGGGGAGGTTCCCGTTCAGCCGACGAGCAGAATTGACCCGCTTGATTCCATCCCGGCCGGCAAGCCGCATGACGTAACCGGTATCGCCTTTGCTGGAGTGCGGGGAATACAGCGTGTGGAGGTTTCCCTTGACGGCGGCGCCCACTGGGTAGATTGTGAGCTCGAGCAGGGAGGTAAGCCCAACGAGTGGGCCACCTGGAAGTATCGCTGGGAGCGTCCAGGCACCGGTCGTGCGACCCTGGAAGTCAGGACAACGGACGGTACCGGGACGGTACAGACGGCACAGCGCACCGACACGTTTCCGGCAGGAGCCACGGGTTACGACTTTGAGGATGTGCGGGTCACCCCTTCGTGAACGAGCGCGATCAGAAGTACATGTCCCTTGTCGCGCATCTGGTAGAGTTGCGCAAACGTCTTATTGTGTCGGTGATCGCCATTGCAGCGGGCTTTGCTGTTGCGTTTGGTCTGTATCATCTGGTAGTCCCGTTCCTTACCGAACCGTTTCTTGCATTGCAACTGAAAAGCCCTCTTTCACAGCCGCTTTTTGTGAATAACGTGACAGAGGGGTTTGTAGTTCGAGTAAAGATCGCCCTTATTGGCGGCGTAATTCTTGCGTTTCCCGTAATCCTGTACAACGCCGTACGCTTTGTGTTTCCCGGACTCGAAAAAGGCGAACGACGGACTATCGCCATGACCCTTGCAGCGGCATTTCTGCTGGCAGCCGGTGGCTTTTACTACAGCTACTTTCAGATGATTCCACTTTCACTTCGCTTTCTCACTTCTGCGGGATTTCTGCCGCAACATGTGGGAATTTTGCTCAGTTTCAGGGGAAACATTTCCTTTGTCCTCCAACTTCTGCTGGTGACTCTGGTGCTCTTTCAGCTTCCAGTGTTGCTGATTGTGCTTCTTAGGCTCGGCGTCGTCAAACGCCGTACCGCGTTGAAGGCAAGCCGTTACGTGGTGGTAGGAGCGGTGGTGCTGTCCGCCATTCTCACGCCGCCGGATGTGGTGAGTCAAATAGCCCTGGCGTTGCCGCTTATCGTGCTCTATTTTATTACACTGCTGGTTGCGCGAGTCTTCCGCCTGGGAGGAGAGGAGTAGTGTTTGGTCTCGGTTTTTGGGAAATTGTGATCATCGTGGTGACAATATTCGTCTTTGTGCGTCCCCACGATTTACCCCGTTTCTTTCATCAGGTCGGACGGGTGTATCGGGATATTATGGACTTTCGTCGGGCGGCGGACACCGTGCTGAGAAGAATTGAGCGCGAAGTAGAAGACACAGCGCGGGGCGGTAAAAACACGCGAAGCGGTGGTTCCGGTGAAACGGCGGAGGAATCACACCCGACAGATGAAACATCGAAATAACTTGACACTCATTGCGCACAGGTGTTATATACAAAACAACATGGATTGCCATCGGAATCTGAACAGTCACCATCTCGGAAGCCTCCTACTCGCTCTACCCGGTTTCTCGGCCTTCGAAGGACTCGTTCAGCGCAGTTGGTGGTGATCTGATACTACGCTGACAAGCAGGGAGAAAAGCCCGCTACCGAGTTCTTCGGTGGCGGGCTTTTTTTATGTGCAAAGAAAGAGACCAAGGAGGAAAGATATGGCCAAGTACAAGCCGTTTGCCACAGTACAGTTGCCCGAGAGAACGTGGCCGGATAAGAGAATTGAGCAAGCACCGATCTGGTGCAGCGTGGACCTGCGAGACGGGAATCAAGCGCTTGCGGTACCGATGGGAGTTCCCCAGAAGCTTGAGATGTTTGACCTTCTTGTGGGGATCGGCTTCAAGGAAATTGAGGTCGGCTTCCCATCTGCTTCCCAGATAGATTTTGATTTCATCCGCAGGCTGGTGGATGAGAAGCGAATCCCTGATGACGTGAATATCCAGGTATTGACGCAGGCACGGGAGCATTTGATTCGGCGTACGTTTGAAAGCGTGCAGGGTGCGCCGAACGTGATTATTCACATGTATAACTCAACCTCTGCGTTACAGCGAAAGGTTACGTTCAATCTTGGCAAAGAAGAGATCAAGGAAATCGCGGTGAACGGTGCAAAACTGGTCAAATCTCTTCTGCCCACGCTGGCCGGTTCAAATGTGCGTTTTGAGTACTCTCCGGAGAGTTTTTCTGACACTGAAACTGAGTATGCACTTGAAGTATGTGAGGCAGTCATGGACGTCTGGGAACCGACCCCGGAGAACAAGATTATCCTCAACCTGCCGGATACGGTAGAATGGATTCCCGCGCACAAACACGCAGACCAAATTGAATGGTTCTGTCGCAACATGAAGCGGCGTGACCGGGCAATTATCAGCCTCCACACGCACAATGATCGCGGGACGGGCGTGGCCGCGTGCGAAATGGGCATGATGGCAGGAGCCGACCGCGTGGAAGGTACGCTCTTTGGAAACGGCGAGCGCACCGGGAATCTGGACATTGTGACAGTCGCGTTGAACCGCATGGCGGACGGGGTGGACCCCGGTCTTGATTTGCATGATGTGCCCGCAATTGCGCGCGTGTATGAACGATGTACCCGCATGAGAATTCCACCGCGTCATCCGTACGCCGGGGAGCTGGTGTTTACGGCCTTTTCAGGATCCCACCAGGATGCCATCAAAAAGGGAATGGACCTTCGCGGGCACGATTCGGATGCAGACACGCCGTGGGAAGTTCCCTATTTGCATATTGACCCGCGCGACATTGGGCGAACCTACGAGTCAATTGTCCGCATAAACAGTCAGAGCGGAAAGGGAGGCGTGGCGTATGTGCTTTCTCGTGAGTACGGTTTTGAGATGCCCAAGTCCATGTACATGGACATGGGTCACGTGGTGAAACAGAAGGCGGATGAAATTGGACGTGAGTTGACTACTACAGAGATCTACGAAGAGTTTAACCGCGAGTTTCTTCAGGGTGCGGGTCCCATGGAAATTGTGAAGATTGGTTTCAGCTACGATCAGAGCGAAGATCATACGCTGCGCTGCCAGGCCGTTGTCAAGAATGCCGACAAAGAGGTGCAAATTAAGGGAGTGGGTAACGGTCCTATTAGCTCCTTTGTGCACGCAATGAAAGGAGAAGGGTGGCAGGACTTCCAGCTCACCGACTTTCACGAGCATTCAATTGGGCAGGGGGCGGAAACAGAGGCCGTCGCATACGTTCAGATAGAACTCTCTCGAGGGGTGCGCTTCTGGGGGGCTGCCGTTGACAGCAACATTGACCTGGCCGGGACCAAGGCGTTGGTGAGTGCCTACAACAGGAGCCATCGGTAAGCACAACCCGCGGGCGAACGGCTTACCGGGGAAGCAGGGCCCCGCGTCATTTGTTTTGAGCAAGAAGCGCAGCTCCCACGGCCCCCGCACCGCTACCCAGCGCAGCCGGCAACACTACCACCTCCCGGGCAATGTCCGGGAGGGCGTAGCGCGGGAGAGAAGACCGCAAGCTCTCGATAAGGACATTCCCGGACTGCATGACACCACCACCCAGTATAATGAGCTGTGGGGCAAGGAGGTTAACCGCCGCCCCGACAGCGGCCGCAAGATAGTCCGTCACTCGCCGTACAACTGCACGCGCCAGAGGATCTTCCATGGATGCGGAGTCCAGTATTTCGGAGGGCGATGGAGAGGCCCCGGCCTGTATCTTCCTTGCCAGCGGGCAGTCATACTCCGGAGAAAGCAGTTTGGAAAGCCGCGTGATCCCCCCCGCGGCCGCATAACGTTCCAGACATCCCTGGTGCCCGCATGAACACGCTTCTCCGCCGCGCTCCACCACCGTGTGCCCAATTTCACCGGCGAAGTGGTGGAACCCTTCGTACAGCTGTCCGTTCGCGTAAATGCCCGCTCCTATTCCGGTGCCCAGAAACAGTGCAAGGGCGTGGCGCAGCGGTGGGCCGCACCGCTCTGTGTAGGTGGTTCCGGCGCCGATCTTAGCCTCAGCGAGCGCTGCCAGAGTGGTGTCGTTTTTAATGAAGACGCTCCTGCCGAGCTCTTTTTCTATGGCCGCCGGAAGGTCCATGTCACGCCAGCCGGGCACGTTTACCGCACTTCCGGTAAGTCTCCCGTTTTCATCTACAAGTCCAGGTGTCCCCATACCAATACGTGTCACCTTCTTTCTGTATCGGCGTTCGGCCTTGCGAGTGATTTCTGAAAGTTCTTTCAAAATCCCGGCTGCTGAACGCGGTGTTTCTACACGTTCCACGGGGGTAAATTGAGGCGTGTTGGGCGTGCTGCCGGCAACGGTCCACTTGATGAACGAACCGCCAAGATCAATACCCAGTGTCATGCTCATTGGCCTGCCTCCGCAGCCACGCCGCGTGCGATCAGCTCAGACCAGAGGGGCACGCCTGCCGCTCTTTGTTGCGTCATAGATGGCAGCTCAAAAAGACGTTCTATGAACATTGCAGCCGCCCCCTGCGCGACCGCGTACTCACCACTTTGCGCGGGTTCAAGCCTGACCCCGCTTACGGCGGGATCAATGAAGCGTCCGGAAAGCGCCTCATCCACACCGTGATTCACCGGAGAGACCATCTCGAGCAGATCCCCTCCGTAGACAATCCGGTCCGGACGGAGCAGGCTTGAGACCACAGAGAGATTTTCAAAGAGTTCAGCGACAAGTCGTGAAACGTATGCGGTTTCACGTTCCCCTTCAGCAGGACCGGCGGAAAGCTGTCCGGCCGTTCCGCTCTTCCACCTGTTACTGCGAAACTCGCCGGCCTGGAAGTCCGGCCCGTAATGGAGCCGACCGTCAACCACAATGCCCATCCCAATCCCCGCGCCCTCCCGTTTCAGTGCGCCGGTTGGATCCCGATGCATGCGGACAATCAACGCCAAGAGCGTTTGCACGGCGCTGTTGCGGTGAGTGTTGCCGCCAAGCTCATCCCAGGCCAGGCAGTTTGCATCGTTTTCAACCAGGACCGGAATGCCATACTCGCGAGCAAGCGGGCGGGCGAGCTCAATTCCGTCCGCGTCAAACGCAAAGGAGCGCATGATCCGTCCGTCAGTTGGGCGAACATACGCCGGCAGTCCCAGGCTGACTCCGATAAGCGGTGACGAGTCCGCACGGAGAATTTCTTTGTTGAGCATGGCGCGAACAAAATCAAGAAAAGCGTTGTTTGGCCGCTCGGAGCAAGAGCCGTTCGCACTGTGAGCGGGGGTTCCTGTTCCCCGCCTGCGCACGGTCCCGTCAAGAGATAGTCGGACACTCCGAACGGTATCGGGAAGCAGCTCAATTCCGAGAACGGTACCATATTGCGGGTTAAGCCGCAGTGCCGTCGCGCGCCGTCCGCCTTTTGTGGTGGAGGGAAGCGTTTCCTCTTCCTCGAGCAAGACCCGCCCTGAAAGTAGCGGGCTCACGATGGAACTCACGGTAGATTTGGTCAGACCAAGCTCCCGGGAGATTTCCGCCCTGCTTGCCCGCGCGCTATGACGCAAAAAGCGCATCACCAGAGCGGTGTTTACCTCCCTCTGAAACGCCTGATTGCCTCGTGTCATTTCTGAGATGACTCCGCCCTATCCATAAGCTCCCGGGAGTAGGAGAAAAACTCGTCCAGGTTCATGGAACGAATGAAGACCAGGCCGCGCGTGGCGCGAATGAGCGCGCTCTCATGTTCATAGAAGTAGTTGCGGCCAAGGCAGGTAGCAAGCGTGTTGTACTGTTCTACCTGGATCCGTTGTGCAAGCAGGGAGAAAGGCCCCTCATACTCATAGCTGGGAAACGAAGCGTCCTTTTGTGAAATGTAGGTGTTCATAAATGAGTGGTGCTGCAGCGTAAGCATGTTAAGTGACACAGGGACGTAAATGTTGGCTTCAGAGGGATGAAATCGATACCATACGTTTCTATAGCCGATGACCTCAAGATCATCCCTGCCGGTCTCATCCCGGTATATCCGTAACGCTTCGGCCACGGACTGAAGCACTTTGTAGTGGGTGTCAGGCCCGCTTGCCTCGGGATCAAATGCCAGGGTGACAACGTCGGGCTCCACACGCCGCAGCAGACTGAGCACGGGCATTACATCACGACGGACAGAGGGATCTTCCGTGAAAATCTCACCTTTATAGAATCCAAGGCGCAAATGTTCCACGGCTGAGGAGTTCCAGCCAAAATAGCCCCAGAGGCAGGCGGACTCCCACTCCCGGCACATGCCTTTCAGCGTTTGAATGTAGGGCAGATCTTTCTTTCCCGGATACTGGGTTTGAAAGTAATTGATGAGTTCTTCCACGCGGTGGAGCAGATTGTCCGGGTCGGTGTCCTCAAATACCGTGGTCAGGTCCCGGTAGAACCGTCTAAGCGTCCCTTCTTCCTGGAGATCCGCCGACTGCGCGGCAAGGCCGTCAAGGTAGGTCCAGACGTCATGGTCCCGCAAGTGTGTGTTCTCCGCGTCAAAGTAGCCCTCTTCCACCAGCGTGCGGAACCCGTAGGTGTCAGCGGTGAGCGCGCGTTTCAATCTTAGCGAGAGATCGAGCATGTAGCGGTTTGTCACCGCCGTGAACCCGCTTGTGAACGTGGCAAAGTAGTGATGATTGCTATGCTCGCGAATATGGCGGACGACAAATGGGAGATAGCCGAGCATAACGTCGTCATGGTGAGGCTCGGTATGGAGGAAACGCTTATTTGTGCGGATAGTAATCCCGCGTTGCAGTTTTGAAAGAAGCGATTCATGTACCTGCTTTCCCATTTCCGCAAGGGATTGTTTGCTCTTTTGAAGGAGCATGCGTCCAAACGGGTCGGCGGAAACCTCGTGCTCTGTCAATTCCGTAAGAGCCTTTCCGGTTTTCACACAGAGATCCACAAGTACCTGTTCTATGCGTGCCTGGGTAAGCGTATTTTCCCGGCTGAAAAGCTCCAGTTGCCTGCGTTCCAGTTGTTTTGCGGCACCCCCGGTGAGATAGAAGCAGGCGTTGGGGAGAACCTGAAGTGCGGTAGCGGGGTAGAAGACATCCGATTTATGCTGGACTGAGGCGGCAACTATTCCGGCCTTTGCTTCTCCGGCCGCCATGATGAGTGCTGTGCAGTCGGAATTGTAGGTAATCGTGGAGAGTCCGATGGTAATGACCAGACGCTTGCCGGCAACTTCAATTCCGCCCAGATCAGACGCAGAGGCTGCCTGTGTTTCGTAATTCACCGGCGTCAGACGGGTGGTGGAGTATGGATCACTTCCGCTGACGTTGAAGGCTATGTGGCCGTCCGGACCAATACCGCCGAGGAAGAAGCCGATCCCTCCAAGTGAACGGATGCGCGATTCATAATTGGCGCACCACTCGTCCACCCGGTGGATGACCTCTTTCTGCAACGCCTCGGCTCTTGTCCGGGGATGGCGATAACGAAGGGTCAGGTCTACGCCTCCGTCTCCCCATACGTCTTCCAGGGTTCTGTCTTGTGGTATGCCAATGCGTTCACAGTCAATGAGGAGCGCCTTCTCCGGGTCCAGGCCAAATCCTTCAAGATAAAACTTCTCTACATAGTGATAGAAACTATTCGTGTGCCGTGGGTTGATGGGATAGAACTCGTCAATTTGCACAAATGTCAATGATCCCATGTCCGGTTTGACTTCGGGTTGGACACCCCAGAATAGAAGTTCCTCCCGGATCGCAGCAGTGTCCCATCCTGCGAGAAAACGGTCCACCTCCTCTATGAAGTACTGCGGAGTCTTTCCCGTGGGCAGTGAAATGACGCCGCCAGGATGAGCTTGAACCCACTCAATGAACCGAACCGCGGTAAGAGTGCCGAGCCGAGGGAAGTTGTCCACTACAATTACACCTACCCCCTCGTCCGCAGGGTAGCGGCGCTGTTGACCGGTTTGGTCGAGGTACGCGGTTTCTACCATTGACGCCATCTGTTTGCTCCCGAAAGACCGGAAAAGATTCTCTATCTCGGTCTGTTATGTTAGTTAATCCAGTGGACGAACTAACATAATACTACACCCGCCCATTATCGCTGTCAACATGAAATTCATCGGAGGGGTATTATATGCTGTTCCGCCGAACGTCCGGACGAGGCGTTCGCGTGCCAATCCGGTTATCATACGTGAGGCCAGAGTGCAAAGCAGCCGCTTCTTCCACTATACCGACAATCTCTGCGCGGGCGGTCTTGTCGCGCACAATGCGTCTCACGTTACGCGTTACCCGCGCCCTGGACTCCGGTTTCATCTTTCTGCTGTTTTCCGCAATGAGCCGACGTGCCTGATCAAGACGGCCAAGAAGAAGCGTACACACGCCGCGGTAAAAATGGATGAATATATTGCCCGGACGCGTGCGGAGACAGCGTTTGAGATGAGCGAGGGCATGTTCGTAGCCACGGCGATCCTCAAATCCCGCGTAGATGTAGTAGATGGCAATGCGGCGGTTGAGCAAAAAATCGTCTGGATGATGCCGGAGGGATCTTCTAAGGGTTGAAATCGCCGTGCGATACTCCGAAAGACGGTACGGCGTGTACGGGGAGTGTGCGGCGAGACGGGAGAGAAACGCCATACCCAGGATGGCCGTAGCGCCGTCAATGAGAATTGAGAGGAGTGGCAGCCCAAGGGTAGCACAGAAATTGTAGGTGCCATGTACGAGCGCCGCAACAAGAAGGCTGAGGAGTATGGGACGATAGTCGGTTGGCTGTGCCGGCAGACGGTATGCGCGTGACAGTTCTTTGGTCGCGACTACGGCACCGCCTCGTCGCCGGTCATGCAAGGCCGTACGTGAAATCCGGGAGATTGCATCTTTTGCCGTGCCGTCAACCGGAAGCGAGAAGTAAACGAGGCTGTAGTAATAGCCCCAGATCCCGGCGTATGCCATGTGGCCGGATACGCTGAGCACGGAGCGGAAGACAAGAACCTGTGGACCGTACCAGGTAGCGTACAAATAGTTTTCAACACTCGCAAAGGCAAGTGCAACCGAAGCCGCCTGGATCATGGCGTCTCTCGGCTCATGAATTGACTTCAGCATTCCCGCTGTAACCGCAAAAATAAGAAATTTGGCGCCCTCTTCAATGGGGCCCACAATAAGCATTTCAAGAAAAAAGTCGTTTACCGTGGCGGTGGGGAAGACCAAAATGAAATAAGGGGCAACGCGATAAAGAAAGAGCGCCAGTGGAACGGAGAGCAACCCAAAGGCAAAGAAGATCGGTACGGCGGCCGCCGATTGTTTGCTCGCCCGATGCGTGTCCCACCGCTGGAGAAAGAGAATCCAGAGCGCCGTGACACCGATAAGCGAGTAGAGCATCTTCCCAAGTGTACATGAAGGTAACACGTGCGTGCCACATTTTTCCTCACATGTGTCCAAAAGATACGACTTTGGCAGTAGAAACCTGCTACTAAAGGATAGTTGCGGTTTGCAAACGCCAGTATTACAACTATATAGTGTAGATATCACGGTGCACACATGAGATTACATGAGTTCTTTTGCGTAGCTGCCTCGCGTTTTCTGCCGGCTTCATCCAAAATGTGGGTAACCAGGTAAAAAAGGTTGGTGAGATGAAAAACACATTTTCATTCTGGCTTTGCAACGCGGAAACCGTGAAGGTGTCCAAGAGCCATGTGGCTGAGATCATGAAGACGCCGGACAAATTTGGTCTCACACAGGATGAAATTGAGCAACTCTATCAAGACGCGGGTGAAACGCCGGGACGTGAAGGCTGGGCGCGTGAACGGCTCATCCGTATGGCGGCTGAAAACGGGTGGATTCGCGTCCAGTACCATGGGGCCGGCGCCAATCAACTAACCATCCAGGCTGATGATGCGGAAAAGCAGGCTGACGTCATCAGGCATTTCCTGGCTGATCTGGTCAACAGCGGCCGTCTTGCGTGCGAAGAATCGCTTGTGCTCACCAGTTTCTCCAGTGGTGAAACAGTGCGGTATGACTGGCGCCGGGGCGGCGTTTGTTCCTATCTCACGGGAGTCGTGGAAGCCGGCTGAGTCTCCGCAAAAAGGTTCCCTCCAAACGAGCACACCTGTTTCCTCTCAACGCGTGAAATAACTTGACAGTATGAAAATCTGTGGTAGGATGAACGACGAATGATGTCAGACAACCTACAAGATGGCGAAAGAAGCCTACACGGCCGCTGGCTCTTTTCTGGAGAGTACGTGAAGATCACGGTCTCCAAAGGTGTGGTGACGTCTGTTTCTCGGTGCGATGTTGATCCGGAGCTACCCTACATAAGCTTTGGATTCCTTGACATGCAGGTAAACGGCTACCGTGGACTGGACTACAGCGCCGAAGCCCTCACGCCTGATCATGTGGCCAGACTGACCCAAATGCTCGAAGTCTCCGGCACGACCGAGCACGTACCGACGGTAATTACCAGCTCCAAAGAGCGCATCATAGCAAATCTTCGGTCAGTTGCAGATGCGGTGGCGAACACGGAAGGATTGCCGGAGCGGATCCCGGCCATTCACGTTGAGGGACCTTTTATTTCACCAGCGGATGGCCCGCGTGGTGCGCACGACAGAGAGTTCATTAGAGACCCTGATTACAAGGAGTTCCTGGAATGGAAGGAAGCCGCACGCGGTTTGCTTCAAATTGTGACTGTTGCGCCTGAACGACCTGGTGCTCTTGAGTTTATTGAACGGGTAAGTGCTGACGGGATTATTGTCTCCCTGGGGCATACCGCGGCGGAACCGGGTGTCATCCGGGAGGCGGTAGCGGCCGGGGCACGGATGTCTACACATCTGGGAAACGGCAGTCACGGGACCCTTCCTCGGCTGGCTAACTACCTGTGGGAACAGCTGTCACAGGACGCGCTTGTAGCAGGGATGATAGCTGACGGCTTTCACCTTCCCGGCTCGGTGATAAAAGTGATCACGCGTGCAAAGGGACTTTCTCGCCTGCTTTTGGTAAGCGACGTGGGTCCCATGGGAGGGCTGAATCCAGGCGTTCACAAGTGGGGTAATATCGATGTTGAAGTCCATCCGGATGGCCACCTGGGACTTCCCGGGACCGAATTTCTAGCAGGCGCCGGCCATTTGTTGGACCGTGACGTTGTTCAGTTTGCCGGTGCCGCCGGAGTCTCAATTGATCAGGCGGTACGTCTGTGCAGCGTGAATCCGCGCGGCTTACTTCACGCAGACTTCCCGGACGCTGAAATATCCGGCGCGCTTCCGGCGGTTGGAGATAGAGCCAATCTCGTTGTCTTTCAGTATGATCGGGCAACTCCCGCTCTTAACGTAATAGAAACGGTTGCCGGGGGCGCCGAACACGTCTCTCAGAAGGCAGGGAAATAATGGAACGAATTCGCGGCGCGTATCTGAACGCGAGTGCACAGGAACAAATCAAACTCTTCATCATCGAGGCGGGACTTGAGGCAGGGGACCCTATTCCCACCGAAAAGGAGCTGGAATCCCAACTGGGAATCAGCCGCAGTTCCATCAGAGAGGCGCTTCGATCCCTTGAAGCGCTTGGTATAGTTGAAAGCAAACACGGGGTTGGGAGATTCTTACGCGCCTTTAACTATGATGCCATACTTGAGAACCTTGGTTACAACATTCACGTCAACGTTCGTGATTTCAGAGAAATCATCGATGTGCGAATAGCTCTCGAGTCGAGCTTTATTGAGCAGGTGATTCCGCGGATGACCGCCGAAGATTTCAAAGAGCTCTACGCCCTTGTCGACGCGATGCAGGTACAGGTGAAAAGCGGCTACGAGGATGAGGAGCTCATAGACACCCACACCCAGTTTCATCTCAAACTCTACGAAAAGGCACAGAACGCGTTGCTTTCTCACCTCATACGCGTTTTCGCCACCGTGCAGCACACGCTGACACTCATCAACCAGTATCGAACATCTGACAGGCTTGAGTTTCCGGAATTGCACCGCAAGCTGGTCCGTGCCATGGAAGCACGGGACGTGCATCTGGCAAAGCGAAGGTTACTTGAGCATTTTAAGGACGTTACCGCGTGGAGTGAGGAGCATCCGGAAAAGTAGCCCGGCTGCAAAAGATATTGCGCGGCCGGCGGGAAAGCGCATATACGTCGGGAGGACCGGCGGAGAAAAAACATCTTACGGAAAGCGTGAGAGGAGGTAATCATGAGAAAGGTACTTATTGTTCTGCTTGCAATGGCCGTGGTAGCGGGCATGGCCTTCGGATCCGGCCAGCAGCAAGGTGGTGAAAAGCAAATCACCATTAAGCTTGGCCACATCAGGGACACCAACCATCCAACGCACAAAGGCGCCCTGAAGTTTGCTGAACTGGTGAACGAGCGCACCGATGGCCGTATCACGGTCAACGTCTATCCAAACAGTCAGCTTGGCGGAATCCAGGAAATGTTTGCGCAGGTGCAAACAGGCGACCTTGAAATGGTGTATGGCGGAATCAACACCTACGGCTTTATTGATGGCGGAGACGCATTTGAAATTACCGCCATTCCGTTTCTCTACAGGGACTACGAGCACATGCTCGCCGCCTTGAAGGCTGACTTCTTTAAGCCTGTCTTTGCGGATGCGGAGAAGAAAACCGGTATCAAGGTGATGAACATTGGCGGCGACACGGCACCACGCGGACTTACCGCAAACAGACCCATTCGGGAGCCGGGTGATTTCAAGGGATTGAAGATACGAACTGCAGCGAGCGAAGTAGTGATCCGAGCTATGAAGAAACTCGGGGCGCTTCCACAGCAGGTTCCCTTTTCTGATCTCTATGTTGCGTTGAAGACCGGTGTGGTAGACGCCCAGGAGAATGGCGCAATTGTGGTAGCCAATAACAGCCTCTATGAGGTGCAGGACTACTACATGAAGACAGATTACATTAGAGACATTGAGACGTTCTACATCAATCCTAAATTCTGGGACAGCCTTTCCGCGGCGGACCAGAAGATCTTCACGGATGCAAGCACCGAGGCCGGCGTTCTGGTAACGCAGCTCACCGGCGAACAACTAAAGCAAGCGTACGATAAGCTTGAAAAGGAAATGACCGTAGTACGTCCTCCTGAGCTTGATCTGGCGGCCATCCGCAAGGCGGTGGAAGGCGCGTATGAAGACTGGGACGGAGTGAAGTGGCCCAAGGGGCTTTTGTCCAAGATCCGTAACATGCAATAAGACTCGTTAATTCTTGTCCGGGATGCATCTCCGATGCGTCCCGGAACTGTGATCTGCAGGTGGGCGCACAACATGATACTTATTCTGTTTCTGCTTCTCTTTGTTCTTATTGGCTTCGGCTTCAGTATTTGGTCTGCAATGGGTGTGAGCGGAGTGATCTATATTTTGCTTCGCGGAGACGTGTCATTGCGGATTGTGGTTTCCCAGATGGTGGGCGGAATTGATTCAAGTACGCTTGTTGCAATCCCGTTCTTCATTTTTGCGGGAAATCTGATGAACCATTCCGGGATTACTCGCCGGCTCGCGGATTTTGCGGACTTCTTTGTGGGGAAGTTCCGTGCAGGTCTCGCGTACGTTTCTATTGTGGTGAGCGTTATTATGGCGGGAGTCTCCGGTTCCGCAGTGGCCGACGCCAGTTCGGTTTCCGCCGTACTTCATCCCATCATGCGGGAACGTAAATACGAAGATACATTTGCCGCGGCCATCAATTCAAGCTCTGCAGTAATTGGTCCCATAATTCCGCCCAGCATACCCATGATAATCATTGGTGTTATTAGCGGAATATCTATTGGGCGGCTCTTCCTTGGCGGAATTGTTCCCGGCTTCCTCATGGCAGCGTTTCTCTGGGTGGTCGCAACCTTACACGCCCGGAAGAAGAACTATCCGGTGGCCACAACTTCAGTCAGCTTTGCGCGCTTCTGGATAGTGCTGAAAGACACCTTTCTGGCCATTCTCGCGCCGGCGTTCGTTATTTCAGGTGTCATATTTGGATTTGTCACCATTGTTGAAGTGGCGGCTCTCGCCATCGTCTATATACTCTTTCTTTCACTCGTGGTTTACCGGAGCATTACCTGGAAGCGACTCTTTGACGTATTTCGCGACACGGCAGTTTTCTCTTCTTCCATCATGATCATTTTTGCCGTGGTAGGTCTTTACCAGTACATCGTGGCTTCCGAGCATCTTGGAGACAAGCTGTTCAACCTGGTTGAGTCCCTTCACATGGGACCGGGGCTCTTCCTGGCATTTACCACCGTCTTTTTTCTGCTCCTCGGTTGTATTTTGGACGCCGTACCGGTAATGCTCATCTTCTTTCCTGTGCTGTTGCCCATTGCAACCAATCTGGGTATCGATCCTACTCACTTTGGAGTAGTTGTGGTTCTGAACCTCATGATTGGGCTTTTGACACCGCCCATCGGAGCGTTGTTGTTCATTCAGACCAAGATCGCGGATTTGCCGTTCAATACGCTGGTTCGAGCTATCTGGCCCTACACACTTGCGCTGATTGCGGTGCTGCTGCTTATCACCTACGTGCCGCAACTCGTTCTCTGGATTCCGAACCTGGTGTTTTAGGAAGGTCGATATGGACAAGTTTGCAGAAAAGCTCACCTGGGTTCTGGAGCGCATTGCCGCCGTACTTTTTATTCTCCTGTTCAGCGTGGTGCTCCTGAACATTGTGCTTCGGAACGTCTTTGGAGACGCATGGCTCTGGATCCCGGGCGCCTCAAGGCTGCTTTTTATATGGACTGTGTTTATTGGAACGACGGTACTGTACCAGCGTCACGACCACCTGGTCATGGACTTCTTTGTCATGAAGATGAAGCCCCACCGGCGGGCAAGGCTTGAACTCGTAATTAATCTTGCATTTCTGGTGTTCATGGTGTTGCTCACGATATACGGTTTCATGGTTGTCAGGGTCCGGATGAATATTTCATATGAAACGTGGAACTTCCCGACCGGTTACGCCTACCTTGCCGTACCCGTAACAGCTATCATCATGGCGCTTCTTTGTATCAATAAATTGCGACACTACGTGAGGGGGGAGTACGATGAACGCGGAGTTTAAGACGTATCTGGAATCGGTTCAATCGGTGTTTGATCAAATTGCCGGGGAAGAGGAGGCCATACAAAAGGCGGCCGCAGTCATGGCACAGTCGGTTTCGCATGACGGCATTATTCACGTCATTGGTCCGGGTGGACATTCCAACATGGTGGCGGAGGAAGTGTTGTGGCGCGCAGGTGGGCTGGCGCCAATTAACGCCATTCTGGACCCCGGTACCAACCTAATTCACGGAGCGAAACGGTCAAACTATATTGAGCGGACCCCGGGATACGCGGCGCGCGTCCTGGACGCGTACAGAGTGGGAAGATCACCGGGAGAGGTAATTATTATCGGCAACGCGTACGGCATCAATTCGATGTGCGTAGACACCGCCCTTGAGGCAAAAAAACGCGGTATGGTGTCTATAGGGCTGACCTCACGCGGTTTTGCCGACCGCCTTCCAAAGGATCACCCCTCGCGGCATCCCTCCGGAAAGAATCTCTACCAGGAAGTGGACCATTTCATAGACGTTCACCTGCCGTACGGAGACGCGGTAGTGGAAGTAGAGGGGTGTCCTCAAAAAGTCGGGCCCACGGCTACCCTGTGCAACGTGTTTGCCATAAATCTTCTTATGGTAGAGACCGTGAAAGAACTGGTAGCTCTGGGCGTGGAACCGCCGGTGTGGATGAGTGCCAATTTGCCCGGCGGAGACGAAGCAAACAAATCGAATGAAGAGAAGTACATCCCGCGCATCAAGCATCTGGGATAGTGCCGGAGAAAAGGACGCGCAATGGACAAATTCAAAGCCGGCAACGTTGATATCCGTGTTGATACTGACGAACGCGCTATGGGAAAAACAGCCGCCTTGTGGGTGGCAGAGAGGGTGCGCGATGCGGCAAAAAGGAACCGGAAACCGGTCCTCTGGCTGATGGCCGCGCCAAGCGGCTTTTCATTTTACGAACAGTTTGTCGCTCTGGTCAGGGAAGACCGTGAGCTCTCCCTTGCCCTGGCTGGCGCGCCGCTTTATCAATTTGACGATTACCCCATAGCGCGCCACAGCGGGCGCTTTCCCGTGACATTCCGCCATTTGCTTGAAACGAGATTTGTAAAGCCGCTTCAGGAAACAGCGGGGTGCGCACTTCAATGGCACCCGCTGGAACTCACCGGTGCCGAAGATGCGGATGACGCGGTTATCCGTTCTTACGAAGAGCAGCTGGCAGCCATTCTGGAGGATTCGACCTTCAGCGTGATAGAAGTGAAAGGTATCGGCATGGACGGGCACTGGGGATTTCACGGGAGCGAAACTCCACTTGAACACCCGGCCGGTATGATGCGCGTTGAGATGAATGCAGAAAATCAGATCCAGCAGGTAAAAGATTGGCCACAGTACTTCAGCACTCCTGCAGATGTACCGCCATACGCTGTGACCTGCAACGTAGCGCTTTTCTTGAAAGCGGACGCCATTGCGGACGTGGTTCCTCAGGAGAGCAAGCAGTTCTCTGTGCTTGCGGCCTACGGTACGAAAGCCGTGACCGCTTCGGTCCCGTCCTCGGCGCTGAAGGCACATCATAACGCGGCCGCGTTTCTGACCCAAGAAGCTGCCCGAGCGCTTATTGAGTTCAGACGTGGCCGCGAACACTTGCCGGACTACGTGCTCTCCTCCCAGAGTGTTGCGCGACTGTCACGACTCTGGGAGAGCGGAGATGGTGACAGTGCACAGAGCGTGGAAAACATGAAACGCGTGCTCGCGGAGCTGGGGATGATCTATAGCTGACCGGCAAAGGAAACCGGTCGGTTGGCGCATCTTAAGGAAGCGGCAGACCGTCCAATAAGTTGGGCAAACCCGCTTCCAGGGTCAAATCAGCAGCAGCCTCACCCCTAACTCGGTGATTTGCTCGGCTATCCGAGCGTCCAGTTCTCGCGTTGTGATGATTTTGGAAAAGCGGTTCAGTCCGGCTATTCTGTAGAACGCCGTGTGGCCAAATTTGGTGTGATCTGCAACGAGGATGCTTTCTCTTGCACACTCCATAATCTTCTTTTTTACCCCCACCTCAAACACGGAGACATTAGTCACACCTGTCTGGGTATCTACGGCGTCTGCGGACATGATGGTCCTGTCCACGGAAAAGTGCCCCAGCATTTCTACCGCCATGGAGTCACCCACCGTGTAGTAGCCGGGCCGAATTGTTCCGCCTGCAATGAGCGATTGGATACCTTCATAGTGGCCGAGCTCATCTGCAATCTTCACATCCGTTGTCACAACCCGAAGCCCGCGCTTTCTGTGAAGCTCCATTGCCGCGTAAAGGCACGTTGTGCCGGAGTCCAGGATGAGGCTCTGACCGTCAGCCACCAGCTCAACCACGGCACGTGCGAGGCGCTTTTTCAGGTCGTGATTCTGATTGAGCTTCAGCTCAAACATCAGCTCTGAGTCTTCGCGCGGGTTGGCCATGACCACGCCGCCGTGCACCCGCCTTACATCCGAATAAAGGGAAAGGAGGAGATCGATGTCACGCCGCACTGTTGACTCAGAAATATCGAGAACCGTAGAAAGATATTGCGTGGACGCATTCTGCTTGTCCTGGAGTATCTCATACATGCGCTGAACACGGTGGGTCTGCCTCATGGAAGCTCCATACCACAACATATTAGCCGAACGATTGAAGGTTTTCAATCAAAACAATCAGATAACGACTGAACTCAACTGTAAAACGTCAACTATGAGTTGACTTGAGTTGTCCGGGCGTCTAACATAGCGGAGATAGAGATATAGATGCAAGGAGTCAGATATGAGCTGGATAGAAAATCTTTTTGGTACCCGCAAGCCAATCATTGCAATGTGCCATTTTCAAGCCCTGCCCGGCGATCCTTCTTTTGACCGGGACGGCGGCATGCAGAAAGTGATAGATATGGCGCGGCAGGATTTGCGGGCGCTTCAGGACGGTGGGGTGGATGCGGTGATGTTTTCAAATGAGTTCAGTCTTCCCTATCTGACGGAAGTTGAAACGGTGACCTCCGCGGCAATGGCACGCGTCATTGGCGAGCTGAAACATGATATTCGGATACCGTTTGGTGTGAACGTGCTCTGGGACCCTGCTGCTTCGCTGGATGTGGCCATGGCTACGGGCGCCTCATTTGTGCGGGAAATATTTACCGGGGTGTATGCGAGTGATTTTGGCCTTTGGAATACAAATTGTGGCAAAGTGATCCGGCATCAGCACGCCATTGGTGCAGCCCACGTTAAGCTTCTCTTCAACATAGTCCCGGAAGCAGCCAAATACCTGGGAGAACGGGATATAGCAGAAATTGCGCGGTCCACCGTATTCAATACACGTCCGGACGCTCTCTGTGTTTCAGGGCTTACTGCAGGAGCCGCAACTGACTCCCAGGTTTTGCGGACCGTAAAGGAAACCGTGCCGGATACTGTGGTATTTGCCAACACCGGCGTCAACGTGAGTAACGTTGAAACACAACTTTCCATTGCAGACGGTGCGGTTGTTGGTACAACGTTCAAAAAAGATGGTGTGTTTGAAAATCAAACAGATGTGGGACGGGTGAAAGCGTTCATGGAAAAGGTAAGGTCAATCAGGGGCAGCAATTGAATGACACACTTTCGCTTCTTTTGAACAGGAAGTCAGTCAGAGCATTTGAGAAGACCCCTGTTTCTGAAGATGTGACAAACGTCATTGTGGATTCTGCGCTCCGGGCACCTACTGCCGGGAACATGATGCTCTACACAATTATTCACGTTACCCGGCAGTCGGCAAAGGACAGCCTTGCAAAGAGCTGCGATAATCAGCCGTTTATCGCCCGGGCGCCCCTTGTCTTGCTCTTCCTGGCAGACTACCGCAGATGGCACGACTACTTTGTACAGAGCCAGGCAGGTGAGGAAGGGGAGGAAGTTCGAGCTCCGCAGGAAGGAGACCTCTTTCTTGCGTGTTCTGATGCGCTCATTGCGGCTCAAACGGCTGTTATTGCCGCGGAGTCGCTTGGACTCGGATCATGCTATATCGGTGACATCATGGAACACTATGAGGTTCACCGAGAGCTCTTTTCGCTTCCTGATCACGTTTTTCCTGTTTCTCTGGTTTGTTTTGGTTATCCCACTTTACAGCAGAAACAGCGCCCGCTCTCTTCTCGATTTGAAAAACGTTTCATCGTCCACAGGGACACGTACAGGAGACTCAGTGCGCCTGAGCTTGCTAAAATGCACAAATCCCGGGAGGAAGAAGTGTTTCACGGCAGACAGGAAGTGGCCGGTGCGCACAATCTTGGCCAGTACATCTACCGGCGCAAGGCAGGCTCAGATTTTTCGCTGGAGATGCAACGTTCAGTTCGTGAAATGATTCGGGCGTGGCGCGGCAGCACTACCTGAGGCTTTTATTTGGCCGCGCGCGGTGCAGGTTTAGAAACTGACAGAGTGCTACTGAAATTCTGTGCTGGATTAGCTATTCACGCATGTCCGGCTTAATCATCCGGACACTGGTCCGTCTGCCGCCGAGACAAGGGCGTAGCGGATAGTAAAGGTGGTCACCGGGCGGCCATTTGTCTGTGCGGTCTCCAGTTTCATGGTACCGTGCAATTGGGCGGTCAGCGAGCGCACAATGCGTAAGCCGAGAGTATCGGGCGTTTGGGTATTCACAGTGGGAGGAAACGGGTTGCCTGTGTTGGACACAGAAAAGACGCAAGAGCCTGCATCGGACTCAAGCGTTGTGATAATTGTATCGTCATGGTCCGGTCTGATTCCGTACTTGAACGCGTTTGTTACCAGTTCAACCAGGATCATTCCCACAGGGAGCGCTTGCGCGGATGGAAGCGTGACGGGCTTTGCGTTCACGGTGACGCTTCCCGCATTTCCCAGCCGACTGAAAGAACGCTCGACGTCTCCGACAATGCTTTCAACGTAGTCTTTCATGTCCACAGAACGAAAGTCTCCGGAACGGTAAAGTTTTTCGTGAATGACCGAGACTGAACCAATTCTATTATCAATCTCAGCGAGAAATGTGCGCGCATCCGGCGGGGCGCTTTCAAGCTCGAGTTGAATGATCCCCTTGATCACATTGAGGTTATTCTTGACCCTGTGGTGAATCTCGGAAAGCAGCAGCTCCCTGTCCTGTAACACGCCAGTGAGTTCTTCCTGTACTGAACGGCGGCGCTCCACTTCTCTTCTCAGATTTGTTGAAATGGTACTCAAGTAGCCTACGGCCCACCCAATGAGCATGTATGCAAGCGTGCCCGTGAAAAAGATCCAAATACCATCCTCTTGAAGCACGGCGGGAGAGAACCGGTAGACAAGAAACGTCACTGCAATGCCAAATCCAAATCCGGTTAAGACTCCCGCAGTCCGACCCCACATATACGCGGCTATCATGATGGGGATGATGGCCACCACAGCATGATAAATGATACCGAAAGTGATTTCCACGTAGATAAAGAACGCGAGAAAGAGAAGGGTGGTGAGAACAAAGAGTACAAAGGAAAATGTAGCTGAGTATGGCTCACGCATCACAAGCAAATATAACACGAGGCGGGAGCTATTGTTGAGCACCTGTGACGCTGATATACTCCGCGCATGTTCCGTGCCACGCTGATTAGAATTCTCCGGCTGGGAGCGCCGCTTCTTGCGGGTAATCTGGCATCCTATCTCATGAAAGCTGTGGATCTTGCGATGCTCGGACATCTTGGCACGGAAACACTCGCTGCTGCAGGGATTGCAACGCTGGCCACGGGAATTCTCTATACCTTCATATGGCCTGTTTCCGTGGGCGTGCAGGCACTTGCGAGCAGGCGCTATGGAAAACAGATTGCCGCTGGCGATGGTTCGGAGGACGCGGCAGAAACGGGGAAGGTGCTTGCCAACGGGGCGGCGGCAGGCTGGCTTGCAGCGGCTATTGCACTTTCCCTTTCTACCTGCATAGGACCAATCCTGCGGCGCATTTTGACCAATCCGGTGCTGGTGGACCTGTCACTGGAATATATCAGGACGCTCAGATGGAGCGTGATTCTCATCAGCGTCGGAATGGCACACCGTGGATTTTTTGCTGCGGTAAACCAAACCGCCATTGTGATGGTTGCAACTCTTTTGGGAAATGTGTTGAACGCGCTTCTGGATTGGGCCCTCATATTTGGAAACATCGGATTGCCCGCGATGGGAATTCGTGGGGCGGCACTGGGGACGTTATTCTCAGAGGCAACGCTGACGCTGCTTTTTGTGGGATACGGACAGTTGTCCGGGGCAATGAAGCGATACCATGTTCTGCGGATCAAGCATATTAACCGGGGCGTGGTAGGAAATATAGTTCGCGTGATGTTCCCGCCGGCGGTGCAAAACGCGGCAGCGCTGTCAATTTTTCTTACCTATCAGACCATGGTGGAACGGATAGGAACTGAATATCTCGCCGTCACGAGCTTGCTCTTTACGCTCTTTCGGATAAATAAAACGCTGGTTGGCGGTTTTGCGCAGGGCGCATCAATCCTGGTGGGGAACCGTCTGGGCGCCGGTGACCGCGAGGCTGCTCGCGTGGTGTTTGCGGCGCAGGAACTCATTGCGTTTTTTATCGGCGGCGCTGTGGTTACGCTGCTGCTTTTGCTTCCGGGCGGTGTGCTTGGCCTTTTTTCTCTCTCTCCATCGCTCATTCCGTTGGGGAGGGCGGCCCTTCGTTTCTTTGCCGCTTTCTTCTTCATAGAGGTCATGGCGTACTCGTTTGAGATTGTATTCTCTCACAATGGGTGGGGAACGCTTGTTCTCGTTTCGGAGTTTGTCACCAATGTTGTGTTTATCCTGGGCCTTACCTACGTGGCAGGTTGGATCTTACATCTTGGTATATACGGGGTGTGGGCCGGTTTTGCGGTTTACCAGGTGGCGCATGCGTTAATCTTGACTGCAGGTTACGTTTCCCGAAGATGGCAACGTGTAGAGGTGGAACGGGAACGGGGCGTTCGCACTGCTGAGGTCTCTTAGCGCGTCAGAACGTTCCGGACGTGAGCTCTGGGACATTTCCGCCGATATAACGCCCAACCGCTTCCACGAGTTGCTCCGGGGTGTAGGGCTTCACTACGACAGCGTCAGCGCCCGCCTCAATACAACGCTTCCTGTCAGCCGCAGATGCGTAGGCAGTAACGCAAATGATCGGAAGAGGATTGCGGTTTGTCTCGGCAATTGTGGAGATGCGTTCCTGCTTCCGGATTTCCCGTATTGCAGTTAACCCGTCAACAACCGGCATTTGAACGTCCATCAGTATCAGGTCATAGGAGCTTGCCGCTATTGCGTCTATAGCTGCCTGACCGTCATGAACGGTGCGCACAGTGTAGCCGGCCCGCTGCAGGGTGTTTGTAGTAGCAAGCACGTTTATGCGGTCGTCTTCCGCCAGGAGAATTCGCGTACCCGGCTGCGCCTGATAGGGGGCTTCGGGCAGTTCGTGCCCGCCTGAAGACGTTTCCGCCTCTCTTAAATTGAGCACAAAGTAGAATCGTGATCCGGCACCGGGAGTGGTTTCAAGGAATAGCTCGCCTCCCAGGCGTTGTGCAAGTGCCCGTGAAATGGAAAGGCCAAGTCCGGTTCCCTGGTGCTGTTTTGAAACCGATAGATTACCCTGGGTGAACGGCTCAAACACTATTCCCTGCAGCGCATCCGGGATGCCGGGACCGGTATCCTTGACGCTAAACTCTACACGGGCCACTGCCGCCGTATTGGGAGTCCGGTGTCTTCCGCGCACGCTCACCAGAACGCCGCCGCGGGAGGTAAATTTAATGGCATTGTCAATGAGGTGCTGAAGAATGTGTCGGATGCGCCGCTCGTCCCCCTTGAGAAAGGGCGGTACATCTTCCTGCACTTCTACAGAAAGCGAGATTCCGCGCGCCCTTGCGGAATTGAGAAAGAGATTGCGCAGGTTTTCAATCATCCTGGCAGGTTCAAACCGGACGATTCTGTCATCCGATTCATCCTGTTCAATTTCATGCAAGTCAAGGATATCCTCCAGAATGGAGGTGAGGCTGTTCACTGAAGTGGAGAGAGCCGACAGATAGCTGCGTGCATCTTCCGTTGAAGGTTCCCTTCCAAGCAATCGCGTCATAGAGGCAATGCCGGAGAGCGGGGTACGAAGTTCGTGGCTCATATTGGAGAGGAACGCGCCTTTTGAGCGTGCGGTTTCATGTGCCGCATCGCGTTGAGCGGTGAGGGCTCGTCTCGACTCAAAAAGGGCAACTCCACTTCCCATGGCAATAGCCATGTAGGTGGTAGAGGCGATGGCGTCCAGACCCTGAAATGTGCCGCCAAAAAAAACAAGGGCCGTTTGGACCAGAAAGCCCGCTCCAACGTAGGTGAAGACTGTATAAAAGTGACGTCGACTGGCGGCGAACAGACCGGCCAGAGTCACCATTGTCATAAGCTGTGGCAGGACGTACACGGAAATGGGGGCGCCATCCAGTCCGATATGCGCGGCCACTATCACGGACACCGTTGAGATGAACCCGCCGTACACCAGAACCAGGCGCAAGGACGCGTTCTCTTTGCCTGCTTGTACGAGGTACCAGGAAAGCGAAAGGACCGTCACTATGAATATATCTGTACCAAACAGCTGCCAGTCACCGGAGTTCAGATTCACCAGGGCCATTACCGTGATAATTGCAGCTAATCCGGCATGGAACGCGAGGTAGTACGGGCGGGAAAAGGCTGAGCCTTTCGTGAAGTGAGAAAATTTCAGTGCGTGCATATTTCCGTGTTGCTCAAAATAGTCTACTACTAAAGTCTAACACACATCCGTATCAATACCAAGAAATTTGACTAAATTAACCTTATGGAAGATGAAGCGAACAGAGTCGTGCCAGAAGGTAACACGTTTATAAGAAGCGTGGCTGAATATGTTGGAAGGGGCTTAGCGAAAGGAGGGTTTATTGACGCGGGTGCGTGGCCGGCGTGGCTGCGCTTTGCAGCCGCGCCGGGGAAGAAAACGGTCAGGCTTTGTTTTCGTCCTGATCTTCATCCTCGTCATCAGCGTTCTCTTCCGCGTCCTTCTCTATGTAGCGTTCATCCATTGGGCCGCCGGGCTGCAGGTATTCTAAATAGCTTGTATCGTCTTCCTGGGGGCCTGAAGAATCCTTGTTCTGTCTGCGTTGACGCTTTGCTTCCTGTTTACGCTTTTTCTCCAGTTCTCTGCGTCTTTTGTCCGGGCTGAATGATCTCTTTCCCATGATTTCCTCCGTCTTGGTGTGAAACAAAACCCGGGCCGCTTTAGCGGCCCGGTCTGTCGAGTAGTCTATGTGTGACTCGTTGACTTCGTGTTGTTTAGTAGTGTCTGGGTGGCCTTCGAGATCCCTCGTCGCGAGAACGGGCTTCATTCACCTTGAGTTGCCTGCCTTCGAACTCATACCCGTTAAGCGCTGACTCAGCCTCACGGCCGGTTGCTTCATCTGCCATCTCCACAAAGCCAAAGCCTCTGGAACGTCCCGTCTCTCTATCTGTCACCACGTTGGCGGATACTACCTCACCATACTGGGCAAAGAGAGATTGCAGATCTTCCGTCTGCGTCTTGTAGTTCAAATTACCTACATAGAGTTTAAAAGCCACTAATACGTCCTTCGCGCGCAACATGTGCGCTCTTTAAAGTTTTCATAACGGGTTGTGAGAGGCTCTATCTGCGTGGTTACCAAGGCAGGAAGAACACGAAGGGACAAAGCAATTCACGACGTCCGTAATTAAGCTTGAATATACCACATATTTCCACGTTCGTGAAGGGGGATTATCCTTGCCTGAGTGTGCTTTCGGAACAATGCTGGCCGCCTGCGGAAGTTTTGAGTATCATGTCATCTATGGGACATGGACATAAATTCGATCCGGCTCGCATTGAACGTTTGAACGATCCCGGCCGGCTCGCAACAATGAATCCGGATCTGATTCTCGCCGCCAGCGGCGTTGCGGATCCGGACGTGGTGGTCGAGGTTGGAGCGGGAACCGGCTTTTTTGCAAGGCAGTTCGCGCAGCGTCTTCCTTCCGCCCAAATAATTGCGTGTGACGTGCTGGAAGTGATGGTTACCTGGATGCGGGCAAATCTGGACCGCGCGGAACTTGAACGGATCAAGCCCGTACGTAGCGATGAGAGCGCTTTACCGGTGCGGGACGGCGGAGTTGACTGGCTCTACATGATTAACGTGCACCATGAACTGGATGACAGACCGGTCATGCTGGCTGAAGCAAAACGCGTTCTGAAGCCAGGTGGCATCCTTACCATTGTGGACTGGAAGGACATCAAGACCGAACATGGTCCGCCGGTGGAGCACCGCATTCGGGAACAGGTCATCCGCAAAGAGATAGAGGCGGCCGGATTCACCCCGGTAGAAACAGAGGTTACACTTCCGGAACACAATGTGGTGGTTGGACGCAAGCCGCGTTGACCGTCCTGATAACTCCTTCGTATCATGGAGATTAATGGGAGTTCTTCCTGCTGATTACCAGGCACCGCTGGTGCCTTACATCGATATAGTAGAGTTGGCTGACCTTCTCGGCAAACGGCAAACTGCGCTCTTAACTGGCGCCGGTATTAGTACGGAGTCCGGAATTCCTGATTACAGGGGTCCCTCAAGCGGCAGAAGAGCACGGCAGCCTATGCGGTATCAGGAGTTTGTGCACAGTGCCGAAGCGCGGCAACGTTACTGGTCGCGCAGTACGCTTGGCTGGCCCAGGATGAGTTCAGCGCGTCCAAACGCCGCGCATCGAGCCGTAGCGGCGCTGCAGGCAATGGGTCACGTGGCGGGTGTTATTACGCAAAACGTGGACGGGCTCCATCAGGCGGCAGGAAGTTCTCACGTGCTGGAACTCCACGGTGCCCTCTCTCGCGTGCTTTGTCTTGAATGCGGGACGATAGAGGGGCGGGGGCACTTGCAGGAACGACTTGTTGCGGCAAATCCGGCTTGGTACCAGCGTTCCGCAGTGCTTGCGCCTGACGGTGACGTTGACCTTCCGGAGGCCGTTTCAAAAGAATTTGTTGTGCTTCCCTGCGCGCGGTGTGGCGGCGTATTGAAGCCGGACGTAGTGTTTTTTGGTGAAAACGTCCCGGCTGCTCGGGTTGAAGCGGCGTACTTGGTTACAGACCGCGCTGAGGCGCTTTTGGTGGCAGGCTCTTCACTTGCCGTATATTCAGGACTTCGCTTTGTGAAGCGCGCCGTGGAGGCGGGCAAGCCGGTTGGGATAGTCAATCTTGGACCAACGCGCGCGGATGAGCTGGCTGCCCTGCGGGTGGAGGGCAGGCTTGGTGATGTGCTGCCTCAACTGGTGGACGCGCTCTCACAATAGCTCAATAAATTTCTATCTTTGTATAGTCGGCAATCTTGAAACCAGGGACTATAAGGAAAGCTGAAGGAGGCGCACCGGAGTGCCGGGGCTTCCTCTGCTTTGGCCGTACCGTAGCGAAAAGGTGTCCCCGTCGGAGTACTGGTCCGCTCCGTTGTTCTCTCCGGAGTAAACGTATTGCTCCAATCCTCCTCCTGCAGTACTATCATTGAGCATGCAACCCCTATCCAACACTGATCACTATGTCACCCCTTCCGAGGTATCGCTCTCCCCGCTTGCCCGTATCTTAGGACGCTGGCGGTGGGCATTTTATATGGACTATTTCCGGCAGGTCTTGAACGCCCGCAAACTCGCGCTGGCCGGAAAATATGATGATCAGCGATGGGCGGAAAGCAGTCTTGACATCTTGAAAAAAGTAGAACGTCACCGCGGCCGCTTTGACATTCGCGGAATAGATATTCTCAGAGATGCAGCGGCGGACGCTCCCTACGTCTTCATCAGCAATCACATGAGTACGCTGGAGACGCAGATACTCCCCTCACTCATCGCCCCGTTCATGCGTGTGACGTTTGTCGTGAAGGAGAGTCTGGTAAACGGCTGGGCGTTCGGGCCGGTCATGCGTTCGCGTGATCCGGTCACGGTTCGTCGTAAGGGTGCACGAGAGGATCTGGAAGCGGTGCTGACGGGTGGGCAACGGCGGTTGAAGGAAGGGATTTCCATGGTAGTGTTCCCGCAAAGTACGCGAAGCCGGGAACTTCGCCACGATAATTTTAACACTCTTGGGATTAAGCTTGCGTTGAAAGCGGGCGTCAAGGTCATCCCTGTTGCCGTAAAAACGGACTTCTGGGGCGAACGCGGCCTTTTCCGCGGGTTCGGACCCGTTCGGCCTGAGCGAACCATACACATAGAGTTCCATGCTCCTGTGGAAATAAACGGCCGGGGGAAACGCGAGCATGAAGAAATATTCTCCTTTATCTCCTCCCGGATAGAAACGTGGCGAAGTCAGGAGGAGAAGGATGATGTGTAGCGGAGCGAAACGGACGGGACGAGGCGTGCTGATTGTGGTTGCAACACTCATTGGCCTTTCAAGCTGCGAAACAGTCTCCGGCGCGCTTGCCGGCATGAGCGGGAGCCGACCGCTGGACGAAAAAACAATTATTGCCGGACTCAAAGAGGCGCTTGAGGTAGGAACGAGAAATGCCGTCAAAGAGGCGGGCTCCCGGGACGGTTTCTTGGGAAATGCGGTCATTCGAATTCCACTTCCGCTGGAACTTGAACAGGTGGACCGGCGCCTGCGTCAACTCGGATTTGGCGGAAAGATGGATGAGTTTGTCCTTGTTATGAACCGCGCGGCGGAAGAGGCAAGCGCAGAGGTGGCGGACGTTTTCATAGACGCCGTGCGTGAGATGAGCGTGGCGGATGCCCGCCAAATTCTTAACGGTCCGGATGACGCGGCAACCCGATACTTCGAGACAAAGACGCGAACGCAGCTTGCTGTTCGATTTAGCCCCATCGTTGATACTGCCATGCAACAGACCGGGCTGACTGCCCTCTTCGATTTTGTCATTAGCCGGTACAACCAGATTCCACTCGTTGAAGACATTCAGTTTGACATTGACATCTACGTGGTAAACAAGGCGCTCGACGGGCTCTTTGTCCTTGTGAGTCAGGAAGAAACGGCTATCCGGGAAGATCCTGCGGCGCGGGTGACAGAGCTGCTTCGCCGGGTGTTTGGAGGAAACCGGTGAAGATTTCAGGCAAATCGGCTCGCGTGCCACGAGACGTATGATTTCCGATTTTCCGCATCGTAGAGAAGAAGAGGGCGTTTCCAGTCTGCTCATTGAAGACGCAACTGAGGCGGATCTCTCGGCAATGGCGGCTATTTACAATCAGGCAGTTCTCTCCACCACGGGAACTTTTGACATAACGCCGCGCTCTGTAGCGCACATGAAGAGTTGGTTTGAAGCCCATGGCGATACGTACCCTGTCATTGTAGCTCGCCGGAATAAAGCGGTAGCGGGATGGGCGTCGCTTTCCGCATGGTCTGAGCGGCTTGCCTATCGAAAAAGCGCGGAAGTATCGTTCTATGTTCATGAGAGGTTCCGTGGCAAAGGAATTGGCAAGGCGCTCCTGGCCGCACTCATAGAAGCTTCGCGGGAAAAAGGGTTTTACGTCCTGCTTTCGCGAGTAACTTCAGAAAATGAACCGAGCCTGCACCTCCACCGGGCCGCTGGATTTTGTTCCATTGGAATCATGCACGAGGTAGGTTTCAAATTTGATCGCTACATTGACGTGCACATGCTCGAATTGCACATCAAGGAGAATCGATGAAGATAACCTCGCTTGCTGCAACGCCAATGCAGCAAATCGCAGCGTGTTTTAATGACGCTTTTGCCGACTACATCGTTCCGGTAAAGGTGGACCAAACATATCTTCGAAACCGCTGGATCGGTGCGCGGGTTGACTATGATCTCTCTTTCGGCGTGTTTGAAGAAAACCGGCTAGTAGGGTTTGTCATTCACGGGATTGATCAGTGGCATGGGAAGTGTACTGCTTTCAACGCTGCCACGGGAATCATTCCGGAATACCGCGGAAAACACCTTGTCGGGATCATCTATGAAAAAGCACGCAAGCCGATGGGGAAGGCGGGCGTTATTCGTCTCATGCTCGAGGTCATCGTTTCAAACGGCCGTGCCGTCCGTGTCTATGAACACGCCGGCTTTCGGGTGGCTCGGAGACTGCATTGCTTTGCGGGGGCTGTCCCCGGGGTACCAGGAGGAGCTCACCGGATAGAGATTACCGAATCCGACCGGCCGGACTGGAATGCATATTCCCGACTTCTTCCTGCCGTCCCAAGCTGGGAGAATAGTCGGGAGGCGGTGCGAATGGCGTATCCAAGTTTTCGCTTTCTTGAAGTACGTGACGGCACTGCACTGAGGGCCTTTGCCGTGGTTAATCCCGGAAATGGCCAGATACTACAGTGCGGTTGGACGTCCGGCGGCGAGCAGGAATTGACCGCTCTGCTCCTGTCGTTCGGAATGTCACGTTCCAGCGTGAAAATCACCAACGTAGATGAAAACGCAATTGCTCTTAGAAATCTGCTTGCCGCAGCAGGACTGAAAGAAACCGTAATCCAGTACGAAATGGAGCGCCCTCTCTAAATAATCTGAGACGGAGTGGTTGACCTCCCGTCGATTTTGTACTACAAAATTTCTTTGGAGTCAAAATTTCCTCCAAAAAAACCATAATCAACCTTCGGAGTCAATCAATGAAACGGATATTCCGCTCGCTGGCTTTCCGGGTCAGTGTTTTTATAGCCATTGTCGTTGTGGCAGGTTTTGTAGCGTACGGCGTGCTGGTGTATCGTACACTGCACGCCAGAACACAGCAGCTGCTGCTTTCGAGAGATTTGCCGCGTTACGTCAATGCAGCCAAGGTTGACGTGCAGACCGAAATTGGGCGCGCATGGACAACCTCCAACGTACTGGCTGAAGATCCACTTCTCCTTGCGTGGTTCACCCGGGGAGAGCCCGAGGGCTTGCGTGAACTTGCATTGACGCGCATAGACAATCTGGTGAGCAAGAACGGATTCTATACCGTATTTGCCGTTAACCGGAAAACACGCCACTACTGGGCGGAAGGGCCCAAACTCCTTGAGACGGTGGATCCGGAAGACCCGGATGACAGCTGGTTTTTTGACGCCATATCTTCCGGGGTTCCTGCAAGCCTTAATATCGACTCAAACAAGCAACTTGGCCAAACGTTCGCCTTTGTGAATGTGTTAATGGGGGATCCTGGAAATCCTGCGGGCATCGCCGGAGTGGGAATTTCGCTTGGAGCGCTGGAGAAGGAATTTCGTGAAAGTAAGGTATCTCCGCACAGTGTGATTCGATTGGTGAGTGGAGACGGAAAGATTGCCATATCTACGGTGGAAGGTGCAGAGGAAACAAATAAGGATATTTCCACCGCATATAATGAAAAAACATTGTCCGCGCTGGGGCGCAAAAAAGGCGAAGAGGAAGTTTCATTTATGCGTGACCGAAAGCCGTATGCCGTGGTGAAGTCTCCCATTGGAGACACGGGGCTCTCGCTCTACGTGGAAGTTCCGGTAAGAGAACTTCTCTCTTACATTGACCAGATAGGAAAAACCACCTTTCTGCTGCTCCTGCCGGTCATAATAGCCGGAATTCTCCTGATTACCGTGGTAATCTCTCGCAGTCTCCGCTCTCTTGGGCACGTGAATCAGAGACTCTCGCAAATAGCCCACGGGGAGGCGGACCTTACTCAGCGCATTGCCATAGCCAGGCGGGACGAAATTGGAGAACTGGTATCCCATTTTAACAACTTTGTGGAGCGGCAACGGCAGCTCATTGTGCAGGTAAAAGAAACTGCCCGCGCCGGAGTTGATATGCGTGCGGACCTTGAGGCAAACTCTGACGAAACCTCTGCCGCATCAACTCAAATTGCGGCAAGCACCAGTTCAATGAGGCGGCAAATGGAGGGAATGAACGCACAAATGCAGCAGGTGCGCGGCTCCATGAAATCAATCGAAGACAGCGTGCTTGATTTGGATGAGCAGGTACAGACGCAATCCTCGTCAACAGAAGAGTCAACAGCAAGCGTGGAGGAAATGATCGCCTCTCTCAAGACCGTATCCGGTGTGGTGAGCGAGAAGCAGGGCGCGGCACGAAAGCTGGTAGACACTGCCCTTGAAGGCGAGGAACGCGCGGTGCGCGCCCAGAGCGATATGGGCGCCGTAGTGGAAATGACAAACCAGATTACCGACATTGTTGGCGTTCTTGGCAGTATCACCTCACAAACAAATATGCTCTCCATGAATGCGGCCATTGAGGCGGCTCACGCCGGAGAGGCAGGGCGCGGCTTTGCTGTGGTGGCTGACGAGATCCGCAAGCTTGCCGAGGAGTCTTCCTCAAACTCCGCCCGCATTAAGGACCTTGTGCATGATATCGTCGTGCGCATCAACACGGCAAACGAAACAACTCGACTGAACACAGAGCAGTTCAATCAAATTCAGGAAGAGGTACGCTCGGTGCACCAGGCGTTTGAAGAACTTGCATCCACCACACAGGAGCTTTCCGTGGGTGGGACACAAATACTAGAAGCAATGCAACAGTTGCGTACTTCATCCGTTTCTGTTCGAGACCGGGAAGAACAGATGAAAGTTGCCGTACGTGACATTACCGGTTATCTGCAGGATGTGGCGGATGTAACCGAACGCGTCACCGCGGGCATGGCGGAAATTGAAACGGGCAGCAGCGAGATAAACGGCGCCATTAATGACATTGCACTATCAACGCGTCAAATGGGTGAACGAATTGGCGAGCTTGCCCAGCAGGTTTCCCGGTTTACCACGGAAACCGCCTGACCGAGTCGAACCGTTATCCGGAGCAGCCGAAGCTTCCCGTTTTCCAGCTTGACGACGGGGCGCTGGCGGTGCGATAGTGGATGGAAGGAGTGGTGATGGAGGCCGACAACCTGTTAAAGAAGCTCCAGTTGCGGCAGCCGGAGCGGGTATGCGTGGTGGATGCTCCGTCTGAATTTCAAGACGTCATAAAGGCATTACGGACGGAGACGCAGGTTGATTTGCAGTGCATTCCGGATAAGTTATACGATGTAATTATTGCGTTTGTTCGGGCTCAGGCTGACGTGAAAGATCTTGCATTGCCGGTTTCCAAGTGCCTGGCTGAGGACGGTTTGCTCTGGTTCGGATATCCAAAGAAATCATCGCCCCGCTATCAGGCAGATATTACCCGTGACAGCGGCTGGGAGCCATTGTCACGGCTGGGCTACCGCGGCGTGCGGCAGGTGGCGCTTGATCAGGACTGGAGCGCGTTAAGGTTCCGGCAGGCGGACCATGTTGGTCACAAGGCGTAGCCTTCCTTCCAGCTCAGGCTGAGAACTCTCAGCCAGTTTTCGCCGGCAAGCTTTTTTACCTCATTTCGTGTGTATCCGGCGGCACAAAGCGCGTCCAACAGGCGCGGCACTCCGTCTGCTCCGCCAATTTCATTTGGTACCAGAGTACCGTCAAAGTCCGAGCCAAATCCGACACGGTCAATTCCAAGCCGGCGGACAAGGTAATCTATGTGCCGGAGCACCGTTGAAAGCGGCGTTGCCGCATCCAGCTTACCGTCTTCACGCAAAAAGACCGTCCCAAAGTTTACCCCGACAAGGCCGTCACTCTCTTTCACCGCATCCAGCTGAGCGTCTGTGAGATTGCGGGGTGAATTGCACAGTGCGTACGGATTTGAATGGGATGCAATAAGCGGCGCATCAGTTGTTTCCGCCACGTCCCAGAATCCGCGCTCATTCAAATGTGACAGATCCAGGGCAATCCCGATCCGGTTGCACGCCCGCACCAGTTCAATGCCCTCGTTACTCAAGCCGGGACCGGTATTCGGCCCATAGCCAAATCCAATGGGCACACCATGACCAAAACGGTTTGCACGGCTCCAGGTGATTCCGAGCGAACGCAGACCGGCCGCGTAATATATCTCCAATTCTTCCAGACCCGGGCCAATCGGTTCTGCACCTTCAAAATGAATCACGGCAGATACGGCATCTTCCTGCGCGGCTGCCCGAATTTGCTGTGTAGACCGGGCCACACGGAGAGTTCCGTCAGAGGCGCGACATGTTCGTAGGAGGCGGGCATAAAGAGCGGTGGTTACCGCTTGTGCCCGTTCTGTGGGAACGCGGTGAGGCAGGGCGTCGGGGGCATCAGTCCGCTCTTTTTGTGCACTCTCTTCTTCAGTGGGCGGAATGAAGAACGCAAAAAGTCCTCCCATCATGGAGCCTGCTCTCATCTTGTGAAGATTAATGTGCCCGCTGTCGGTACCGCGGAGAAAATCAAACTCCGGGTGATAAAGTGAACGTGCCAGAACATCGTTGTGACCGTCAAATACGCAAATCGTTTCTTCCATCTCGTTCTTTCATGATAGGCACAGAAGGTTCAGTGCGGCAAGCGCAAAGCCTTGACAACTTTCTATGAGCGGATAAGAATAAATATGACTTCCATTGTCAACAACAGGAGCAGCATCGGAAGGAAGGAGAGCGTGTGAAGCAAACGAGGCTTCGAATCTTTTTCTTAACGGTAATGTTGGCGTCTGTGAGTTGCGTAGTGGCTGCGGCCCAGGACGCGACAATTACCTACGCCACCGGGCAGGTCAGCATCAATCGGGGCGGAACGTCCCTGTCGGCTGATATTGGTGCAAGCGTGAGGCAAGCAGACCTCGTTCAGACGGGCGCCGACGGCCTCTGTATTGTCCGGCTGAACGGAAACACGGAAATCAAGATCAGGGAACAGAGCAGCGTGCGTATTTCCGATTTAAGCCAGAATGCGAGCGTGGAACTGGAATCTGGAAGCCTGTTTTCCCGTATCGTGGGCAGACTCCTGGGACGCTATACCGTCAAGGCGGGCGGCGTGGTTGCCGGGGTGCGCGGAACTGAGTTCTTTGTTGCCTACGGGCGAACCATCGAAGAAAAGCCTGATATATGGCTTTGCGTGAACAGCGGAACGGTTGCAGTAGACATTCCGGAAACCGGCGAGTCTACCGATGTGAGTGAAGGAGAGGGCGTTAACGTGCTCTCCGGAGTCCGTCTAACTGTTCCCCGCCCCTATGAATGGACAAAAGATCTGAACTGGAACATGGATCCTTCACAGGGCCCGGTGGAAGACAATACCGACCTTGACCGGGCATACAGCGACCTGTTGGATCAGGACTACGACTGATGGTGGCTATTTGGCCGGGGGATCCTCATGAATAGATGGAAGAATAGGGCACTATTGTGCACGGCGGCCCTGTTGTGCGCTGCCGCGCCTGTTTTTGCAAATCATATTCCGGTAGCGCCGGATGGTGTGGTGGAGCTTGAGACGCATGCAAGACTCTTTGTAGACCTGGACAAGCTTGATCCCTTCATGGAAGTGGCCGGCAGATGGGAAGATAAGGATTTTCAGTTTCGTTACCGCGCCGTAACCCTTGGCGCGTATTACCGCGTGCTGGATAATTTGAAGGTGGGGGCATTCTACCGCCTGCAGGCCGGAGCGCGGCACGATGATGACTGGATTGAGCCCCAGGCAGGCGTGTGGGAATGGGTCGACAGCCGTGACAGGTATGAAAATGTGCTCATCCTCGACGCGAGCCCGCGTTTTCTTCTGAAACGGCTTCCCGGAGAAAACTGGGTCGTGATGGTTAAAAATCGATATCAATTCAACACGTACAATATGCAGCAAAGCCTGATGGTCAGACCGCAATTCACATACTTCTGGATGCGTGAAAGAAAACCCGTTTTGAACATTACCGCAAGCTATGAAGCGGTATTCTCCCTCAATTACGGAGATTCCCTTTTCTATTACCGGTCACCCTACGTAGAAGTTCTATACCACCTGAATGACCAATGGAAGCTGGATACCCGCATTGCAAGAAAAACGGTTACGTGGTCCTCCTCTGATGATTCCGTGGCAAACGGTGACAGCTACGAGGTTGACTACACCGCGTGGCAGGTGAGTCTTGGTTTTGTCTATATGCACAGGCCGTGATCTGGCTATGAACGCGGAACGCTCAGGCGGGCCTCCCAGGCTTCAACTTTCTGTGTTTCAAGGCGCCGGCGGGCAATGTTTTTCCATCCGGGAGAAAGAGAGGGCAATTCGGCCATTTCTTCAAGTTCAGAGGTGAGAAGCGGGGTGCGGTACATGAGTGTGAGTAACCGTTCCAGAGTCCAGCGGGGATGCGGCCGTTGGGCAAGCCGCATTTCATCTCCGGCCGAAAAATTTCCCGGGACCAAAACGCGGTAAAACCATCCGGTAAGCCCGCTTTCCTGGACGCGGCGGGAAAAGTCATCTATTCCGCTTCTGACTGAAAGCTTCCAGCACGGCTGCCGTGCCTGAGACACCTGCAGGGTAACCGTGCCTACGGTATAGACATCTCCCACGCAGACGGTTGCCTCCGTCATGCCGGAGGTTGATATGTTCTCTCCAAAGAATGGAATCTGAAAGCGATCCCGGGATGCCGGGTAGGCGGAGTGCCACCTGCCGTAGTGCTCGCGGGCATAGTGATGAACTGCCTGTTCTATGCCGCCGTGGTGCACTATGTCTCCGTGTGCGTCTTTCGAGAGTCCTGTGCGCGTGACGTGCACCGGGCCTGCCACGGACTTCTTTGCAATTGCGCTCTTCCTGTCGCCTGGTCCGAACGGAACGGGCATACCAGCGTAAACCGCGTTGATTCGTGTCATCTCAGCATCATAACGGCTATCGGACGATTGGTCACCCGTGGTGACAACCGCACTGCAATGAGATAGAATCTGAAACCGTGTTAAAGCGACTTACCCGCCACATGGCAAATTACCTGCAGACCTTTTGTCCGGATCCCATGTCCGCGCCACAAATGCACGGCTTTCTGGTGGGGCTCTTAAGCGGTCCGTCAAGACCAGCTGACGCGTCCTGGGTAGACGAGCTTCACTACCGTTCAAATCAGGGTGACTCTCCGCCTCCAAGCCTTGAGTCCGCGGCGGGTGTGGAAAGTTTCCTGAACACGGCTCAGCAGGCGTACACGCTTGCGATCCGCGAAATTACCGGCGGAAACGTGGCATCTGACTACCGCTTCACATCAGAAGATGTAACCCTTTCTGAAGAAGATGTGGGGAAGGCGAGAGCTTTTGCGGCAGGTTTCATAAGAGGCTTTGCGTACAGCGGAGGGATGGCTGACGAGGCGCTGCTCGATGAAGAGGCCACGCGCGCTTTTGCGGTGATGTACGCACTCGCGTATCCAGAGCGTACTGATGAGCTCTTTGAAGATGCGGACGGAACGCCTGATCTTTCTGTTACCACGCTTGCGCCTGTCATTCCTGCTGCGGTCATCACGCTCGCCATAGCGGGGCGTGGTTGGAGCAACCCGGAAGAATAAATGAAACTTATATCGATATAATTGAATTGACTACTTCAAGGTGCAGGTATAAACTGAACCATTCGGCACGCGCCGGATGCAGTTTGGAAGATGGGGACGGACGGCACCGTAACATTCCGTGCACGCCGCCTTCCCTGGCCGTATGGCCCGCAGCCCCGTCCTGAGGGCGGGGCTGCCCTTTAGTGAAGTATGCGGTCTACGGCAAATCAGGTCTGATAACAGAGCGTACCGGTGAATGAAAACGTTCCAGGTCGGACAGGCGGGCATTAATGAGATCTGCGTCAAGCGGTAATTCATCCGTGACCACATCGTCCAATACCAGCCTTCCACGGCCGGCAAGCTCCAGCAGGAACTCCAATTCCGTGCGCGTGTGATCTGAAACGCCTATCACCTCGCGTTCGCTCCCCATTATTTCCTGGTAGACGTTAAAGGACGTCTCTTGATCTCCAATTCCGGCAATTGCGGCACGCCCCTGCACCGCGAGCGAACGCACCGATGAACGGATAGTGGCGGGGAGGCCAACCAGTTCCAGCGCAACATCCACGCCGCGGCCGCCCGAAAGCTCAAATATCGCCTCCTCCGGGGAGCCGTCCGCGGCCGGTACCGGAATAGCCCCCAGTTGCTCGGCGTGCTCCAGTTTCTTGCGATTGAGGTCCACCGCGTATACCTCCAGCGCTCCCAGGGTGACCGCCAACTTGATGGCAGACATTCCGAGGCCGCCCAGGCCAAAGATCGCAACGCGGTCTCCGGCTGAAAACCTCGCCTGCCGCAGCGCGTGAAAAGATGTTGCGGTGGAGCACATCATGACAGCGGCATGTGTGAGCTCAAGTGAGTCAGGCACGGCAAGGGCGTTCACAGCTGGAACTGAAATGTACTGCGCATACCCACCGTCGCAATGTTTTCCAATCATGACGGCGTCCGGACAGAACTGCTCTCTCCCGCTGCGGCAGTACGCACACGTTCCGCACGTCTTCAGGTAGTGGAGAGACACCCGCGTGCCCACACTATCACGCGGAACATCTGCTCCAACTGCCTCGATAACACCGGCAACCTCATGTCCGAGGGTTTGCGGCAGCGGACCGGTATCGGAAGTTCCAGCCTTATAGTGCACGTCAGATCTGCAAATGCCCGCCGCTACAATTCGAACCAACACCTCACCCCGCTGCACCTCCGGGTCAGGCACCGTGCGTGGCTCCAAAGACCTGCCAAGCTCAACAAGTTGCACTACCTTCATTCCCTTTCTCCGTTGCAATAATGGCACAAACTGCTGCGCGTGGCCACAAAATTTTCATGGATTCGGTCTATAGGGGCGGCCTGTATGAAGCCCACTGCCGTTCCCGTTCCAGTTCTCCCGCCAGAGAGAAGAGAAGCGCATCTTTGCGGTATCCGGCACTACACTGAATACCAATTGGGAGACCGCCTGTGCTCCACCCAATGGGCAGGGATACGGAAGGATTGCCGGTGATGTTGAACAGCTGCGTATTGGGGGTTCGGTTAACCGCGTCATCTCCCATGACGCGTCTTGCAATCTTCATGAGCGGGCGGACAGGCAGACGCGAGAGAACCTCCAGAGCAAGCCGCTCCGGGAGACTAAGGGCCATTGAGCCAATGCGCACCGGCGGGTACGCCAGGGTTGGCGTGAGAAGAACATCGTAATCCGTGAAAAAGCGGGCGACCGCCAGGGACGCCATTTGCGCTTCATGCAGGGCATCGGAAAGCTCCAGTGACTTGACCGAGAGTCCCAGCACATGAAGAAAATAGGTTATTAGTTCGAAATCCTTGCGGGAAATGCGTCGGTGCATCACGCGCGCCGTTTTCACAATTTCCAGACTGAGCGCCGCTGTTGTCAGGGTGAAGTAAACATCAACCATTCGTTGCGCGTTAATCTCCGGCGCTGCCTCGGCTACCGTATGTCCCAGCTTGCGACAGAGCGCAACTGCTTCAGCAAGCGCCTTTCGACATTCTTCATCCGTTTCGCTGCCCAAAAGCGGCGCATCCGAAAATGCGATGCGCAATCCTTGACGAGGTGTACGAGTGGCGGCAAGATAGCTGCTGCCTTCTTTTTCCAGCACGTAGGACGTATCAAACGCAGGACCGCGGGTCAGGTCAAGCAGAAACGCAGAGTCGCGCACGGTGCGTGATAGCACGTGTTCCTCTATGAGGCCAAAAGCCCCCTGCAGAAAAATGGGCCCCAGCGGGTTGCGCCCGCGGCTCGGCTTGAATCCAACCAAACCGCAACAAGATGCGGGAATCCGGATAGATCCGCCCCCATCGTTTCCATGCGCTACGGGCACCATTCTCGAAGAAACGGCAGCCGCACTGCCTCCGCTTGACCCACCAGGCGTGTGATCCGTATTCCACGGATTCCGGCACGCGCCCCTCAACTCTGACTCCGTAACAGCAAGTATGCCCAATTCCGGCGTATTGGTCTTCCCAAGGGTAACCAGGCCCGCCTTGCGAAAACGCTTCATCAGAAATGAATCTTCGGCGGGAACCACGTCCGTATAAAAGCGGGAAGAGGCAGTTGTGGGAACTCCCCGGTAGGTGAGAATAAGGTCTTTAATGAGAAACGGGACGCCGTAAAGCGGTGCGGAGGGAGGCATTTCCGCCAGTTCGCGACGTGCAGCGTCATAGAGAGGGGTCACAACCGCATTGAGTCGCGGATTCAACTCTTCAATGCGCAATATGGCGCTTTCAATGACCTCTTCCGCGCCCACGTGGCCACGCCTAATCAGGTCTGCAAGGCCCAGGGCATCGTAATCCGTGTATTGGGGAAAAGGATTTGCCATACTGAAATGCTAATCACTTTCCGCGCACATCTCAAGCCGCCGTTCAAAACGTCACACGCGCGCGGAAAAGTTCCTTTTCATCAGATTCCCGTCTGACCTCCAGCACCAGCTCTTGTGACTCGGCGGCGGCGTTGAGCGACGAGGGATTCTGACTGGCAAAGAAGGTCACCTGTGTATCTTCATGTGCTTCTGCAAGGAAGTTCGCCTGCAGCCGCCGAGCCGGCCGCTCCCTCAGAAATGCACCGGGAACCAGGTCCATGCACCAGCGCACGAACTCTGCATTATTCACATGCTGATTCACATCGATGTCAGCGTACGCCGTTCGACGGCTTGCAAATTTCGCCATGGTGTCCGGACGGGAGATCTTTGCCGGCATCGCCTCTACTGCCGGCTCTATGTGGCTGGTGTCAATGACGGCCGGATCAATGAGTTCGGTCGGTCTGACCGGGCGGCGTGTCTGTTGGTCCAGGATTATCCACGCAGAAGTGCCTCGAACACGTACCCGCCCTTGTTCATCAGTGATGAGCAGGTCGCGCTGGGCAAATGGCCCGGACACACCGCGTGGCCATGTGCGAAAAGTTAGGGTGTCTCCCCACGCCGGGTAGTGATCGAATTGGAGATCCACGCGGGAGAGCACCCAGAGCCTTCCTCCGGACGTAAGGTCCGAGTACCCAAATCCAAGCGATTCAGCGTGAAGCCACGCTGCGTGCTCAAAGTAGTTAAATACCGCATGCGGTTTCAGGCGGGCGCGTTCATCGGTTTCATACGAACGCACAAAGAAAGAGTATTCTGCCACAAGTTCCATAGGTAATTTCGATATTACCACAATCGCCTGCGCGTGTGTGACTGGCTGAAAAAAGAACGGCCGAATGAGTGTGGTGTGCGCGGCAATTTCTAATCCAACTCCCCTTCGAAGGAGGGCCAACGGCCCGGCACAACACGCAAAGGGAGCTGCTGCCGCACACAACCACACCACATTCGGCACAACGCAGCGCGCACACCCGCGCGCCTACGCAAACCCATCCGGGATGAACACGCACCCCGGTCTATTCACCTGTCACTTACGTTACAAACACCAGGCCCCACTCCTTCTTGTTCCCTGTCTCGCGGACCACGTCCGCTATGGCAGTCAGCTGCATTCCAATTTCTGGATTTTCACTCTTCAGCAATCCGGAGGCACGAAGGCCGTTGGAAAACTCCACTATCCCAAACTGCAGGAAAGGTATGTCAAATCCATCAGGGAGCGCATGAACTCGCGTCCAGGTCAGGAGTGTGCAGTTACCCTCGAGTTCCGTGGTCTCCCAGCGAGAATAGCGGGCTCCGGATGGGTCCCGACGGGTGTTGCATCTGTCACAAATCATTGGAGCGGGGTAGTGGAGCTTCCCGCATGTGGGACATACAACGCCTTCCACTTTTGGCCTGGTTTCCTCATAGGCGCTAAAATCAATGTTGATCATGCGAACTCCTTTGAGCATATGGTGGTTACAACATTGTTTCCAAATCCGCCGAAATTCACGGCAATTCCATGGACCGGGTCTGCCACTTGGCGGCCCTCTTCTGCTTCCTGGCGCAACTGCTTTACCAGTTCATACACCTGGGATACCCCGGTTGCGCCAACCGGGTGGCCCTTTGCCTTCAAGCCGCCGGAGGTGTTGATTGGCATGCTTCCCGTGACCTTTGTGGCGCCTTCCGCGATGGCGTTTTTTGCCTCTCCCTTGCGGAAGAGCCCGATCTCCTCGCTAATGGCAATCTCCAGTATGACAAAAGCATCGTGAAGCTCGGCGAAGGAGATGTCTGATGCGGTAAGACAGGCGTTCTGGTAGGCACGTTCTGCGCTGATGCGTACCGCTTCAAGATCAAGCGGGTCTTTTCGATTATGCACACAGTGCGTGTCCGTTGCGGACCCAATTCCGGAAATCACAATGCCCGCCCGTTTCTTGAAACGTTCATAGAGCGGGGAGTCGGTGGCGCAAAGGAGAAGCGATGCGGCCCCGTCAGAGACGGGACACATACTGTAGAGACGCAACGGCTCGGCAACGTAGTTGTTTACTACTTCCGCATTCGGGCCGTCGTAGATGCCCTCCATGGTGCACTCATTCTGAACGTGCGCAAACGGGTTCTTTGCACCGTTTGCATGGTCTTTTACTGCTACGAGGGCAAGATCGCGCTCCGTGAGCCCGTACCGTTCCATGTAGAGCCGTGTGAACATACCCCCAAACGCGGGGAGAGTAAGGCCATATCGGTACTCAACGTCTGGATGCAGGAGGGTAGCTACAAAATCAGTGCCCTTCCATCCTGTCACGGCGCGCATGAGCTCACCGCCGGTGACCATCACCAAATCTGCCATTCCACTCTTGACTGCCATGTAGCCCAATTTGACGGCACTCGCCCCGCTGGCTGGCCCGTTTTCAATAAGCTCTGCCGGCGTGGGCTCCATTGCGATCCGGCTCACGAGGGCGGACGCAATCCCGGTTTGGTGATTAATGATTCCGCCGCCCATGTTTGCCACAAATAGCTGGTCTATCAGCGTGCGCTCTTCTGTTATTCCGGCGTCTTCCATCGCATCTAGCGACGCCATGGCCATGACATCTACCAAATTGTAGTCGCTCAAATTGCCAAACCGGGTGTGTCCTATTCCGACTACCGCGACTTTTCTCATGCCGTCTTCTCCTCTCTGGAGTTCGGCACCTGACTGTACTCAGTTGGAACTCTGAGCGGCCGTGAGGCGGCAACGATTTCCTCCGGTACCGGCCTGATTCCGGTGACCTTCTTGTCTTTGACTTTCTCATAAAGATCGCGGGTGAGCGAGTAGGTCGGTACACCGCCAAGTTCGTGCTGGACTTCAGGATAGCGGTCCTCTCTGCTCTCCAGGTCGTACTCAATCATCCATCGCTTAAAGCCGATGGGACTTTCTGCCACGATGTAGACTTCTTTCTGCTTCAGGTAGTCGAGGTGATGCTCCATCTTTGCAGCAAATAGTTGTGCGCCAACTCTGAGCCCCCGCTTGATTGTAAGCGTATGGAGGCTGATACCGATTTCCGGTGAGGCCATTCTACTGGTAACAATGCCGGCTATTTCTCCCTCTATAGCGCCAACCAGAACAAACATGTTGGCCACTCGGTAGCGGTACCAGCCCAGAATCTCCGAATACATGCGGGCTGCAACAACGTCGTAAAAGTCTTTCGGTGCACCCAGCAAGGGAAGAATGGTTTGAAGAAGTATGCCGGTCTCTTTTCGTTCCGCCTCCCGTACCACCATTTTCTCCCCGGACGTGAGGGTTATGAGTTTGGCGGGATACGGAGTCATGTGTAACTCCGGCGGCCTCAATTTCTTTTCCATATTATCAAGTAACATAGTGCTCTCCTCTGTTGTTGTATCTCTGGTGTGTTCGCGAGTGCCGTATTCTCGGCCGTTTCTCAAAGTTCGAAGTCGATGGGTTGTCCGAGGATTTCCTCCACCAGGTATACCGGCTCCCTGCTGCCGTTGTTACAGGCAAAAGGTACTCCCGGAACCTGTCCAAGCACCGCCTCCCCCAGGGCTGAAAGAACAGAAACGGCGCAATCTTCATTGCGAGTTTCCGTTGGGTAGGTGAGAATGCATTCGCGTGATTCGTGATTGCGGAGATCGAGTAAACGGAAGCGCGTGTGCATAGTCACTGAGTTTGCCGGATGTCGATCATCGGTTGAGACCACAAGATGTGAGACCTTTTCGTGAAGCGTCGCGTGGTTCCGTTTTCCCTCTTCCAGTTCCATGTCAAGCGCCGCAATGAGGTCGCCCAGACGGATAGCGTCCGTGGACGTTGCATAGACAGCCAGATTTTCGGACGATTGGGTATTCATTTCGTTTCTCCCTAATTCTTGAGATACGCCGGAACCATGCAACGGCACGGTTTCCGGTGTGACAGCTGTCAAATCCCGGGTTACAGGAATAGCTTACGTCGAGTTGGCCGGCCCGACAACGGCGAGATACCTTGTACTGAATGTGTACGTTTTCTACATGGTAATGTGCATGTCGGTCTACAAGGTGTTGCGTCTTTAGGAACCGGAATTGCGATTTAGATAGGTGAACAGGTTCACACCGGAGTTTTGAATGCCGAGTTTGGAGCGGATGTTGTGTCGATGCCGTTCAATAGTAGCCACGGACAGACCGAGCATGTTGGCTATTTCCTTGTTCGACATACCCGCGCGTATGAGATTGCAAAGCTCGGTTTCCCGCGGCGTGAGCTGGGAAAGCTCGCGGGTCAGGTGTTGGCCAAAACCGGAAGTAATGTCACGCAGATCATGTTCCAGCACTCGCACGTATTGAAGTCGGGTCTGATGTGGCAGATTGGCGTTGCCGAGGCGTTTGAGCACCGGAATTACGCGTACCTCAATATTTGCCTTCACATCACGCCCGATGTTCTGCTTTTCCTGCTCGAGCTGTGACAGAAGTTCTCTGAGGGCGATATTCTTACGTTCCAGTTCAGACGCCTTTGCCTCCAACGCCTGCCGGCTCCGAATTCTTTCGGCCACATCGCCCAGGAGAAAGGCAAGCCCTTGAATGAGACTGTGTTCCTCCGTGAGGAAGGGATCTTGATCTTCGGTGTCACGATCCATTTCAAGATAACGGATGGTGATCGTGCCCGCTTCTCCCTCTTCACTCATCACTGGCGCGGTGAGGGCCGGTCCCCTTTCCGAATATCCAGCGGATTGTACTGTCACGCTATGAAGCAAAATGCTCACACCGGTTTGCTCCGGGTGCTGCATACCTTCCGCCATGGGAACGATTACCTGCCGAAGGACAAAATCAAGGGGCCGAGCGTACTGTTCGTTGAGAATAGAGGATACCCGATAGAGGCAGTTCAGTTCTTTGACTCGTTCGGTAAGGGCCCACTTTTTCTCATTTACCTCTCTTCTTAGGCGATCCTGTTCTGTTGGCATAATCACTCGCTTTTCGACCGTGTATTGAAATTGTGCGCCGTGCGTGGCGCACCTGTCAATGTGAGATTGCCGACTGTGCATGTGAATGGGTATCTTTTGCGGAACGCAGGAAGGAATACGTGACATTTTCTGACGCTATTTCATTGGGGCCGGTAGCCCTTTCTTTGGGAGCGCTGGTGACTTTGCTTTCGGTCGCGGTGGGGTTGGGCGCCATCAGTTTTGTTTTCCGCCGCCATCCCATGTTGCGGCGCAAAGTAGTCGAGCCGGTGCTCAATTCTCTGGTTATATTCCTTGTGGCGTGGAAGTTGACACCCGCGCTTGCCCACCTCGGTAATGTGCTGGCAGATCCGCGCCTCATACTCTACTATCCAGGCGGACTCACGGCAACGGTGGTGGGTGTTGTGCTTGCTGCCATCTACCTGGGAGTGGCGTTTGGACGTAACTACCTCCCGGTACTTCCGGCACTCCAGGCGGTGGGCGTAGGGGCCGCTGGAGCGCTTCTTGTTGTGCTTATGGCAATGGGAACGGTTCGCACCGTGACCGCTATTCAGATTTCACGTGCCGCAGAGAGGATGAATTTGCCTTCGTCCGCTGACGGGATATCCGGTGAACGTCTTCCGGTTGGACTTGCCCCCGGCTTTCGCGCGCCTGACGTGCTGATGAAGACATTGTCGGGAACGCAGCTTCACCTCGGCGAATTGCAGGGAAGGCCGGTAGTGCTGAATTTCTGGGCAACATGGTGCGGACCGTGCCGGGCCGAACTTGAAGTGAAAAAACGCATTGAACGTGAGCTTGGCGGGGCCGTAAGTGTAATCGGCGTAAATTTGACCCGGACTGAGGCCGGACCTGAAGCCGTGAAACGCTACGTAGACCAACATGGAGTGAACTATACCGTGGTCCTTGATGAAGCCGGATATCTGCAGTCAACGTTTGGCGTGAGAGGAACGCCAACAACCTTTATTATAGGTCCTAACGGCACAATCCGTGACAAGCGCTTTGGCGCAATGAGCTATTCATGGTTGCGGGGACGGCTTTCCGAACTTGTGAAGAACTCTGATTCCGGGAACGTTTCAGTTCAGTGACGGTTTGTATCCCGTTTGGGCAACAATCTTAAAGAGGCCGCCCATCTCAGAGAGCGCTGCTTCCCAGCCGGCTTCCGGATTTGGATTGAAGATGTGGGCGGCTGATGCAGGGCGCACTACCCAGGCGCCTTGTGATAGTTCGCGCTCCAACTGGCCTTCTGCCCAGCCGGCATAACCTGCGTAAAGGTGAACGGACTCGGAACCGTCGCGCTCCGGCAAACCGCCCGGAGTGTATTTATGTCTCAAATAGTCGCCAAGGACATCAAATACCGGTTCAAAAACGAGGTTTGGCAGGAGTTCTACCGCATGTTCGCTGCGTAGCTCCACCGGCAAACCGCCGTGAAGTGTGAAAACAAATTCAGGTTGGAGCGGCCCGCCAATGTAAACCGGAATTGTTTGAGCCACACTGGTCTCAAACTCCGGGATTACATCTCCCAGGGTGAGCTGGGAACGGCGATTTACCACCAGTCCAAACGCGCCGTCTTTGTTATGTTCAGTAATCAACACTACCGTGCGATGAAAATTGGGATCCATGAGATCCACTTCAGAGATGAGAAAGTACCCCTGAAGGCATTCCGGATATTCCTGATGAAGCGGATCTTTCGGAGAATCATTTCCGTGCGTGGATTCTGACATGTGACGTGCCTCCCTGCCGTCCTGCCACCCAACATACTACAGCGTTTGGGAACGAGCAAGAGCTGTGTAAAGGTGCCTCTTTAACCGGACATCAGGGGACGGTAACAGAGGCAGACGGTTTGGTATATACTCCTTCCAAACGAGATGCGGGGAGGCTTTTGTGGTTGGCACAATGAGCCCGAATGTAAGTGAGGAGCGCCGTGACGGAGCATATGCCCCGGCTCTATGAGATGCCGGATGATTACGATGAACAAAACCGCGGCTTTGACGCGGACATTCCGTTCTATCTCGACTACTGCGGCATTGCCGGTAATCGCGTTCTTGATCTGGGATGCGGCACGGGACGCGTGTCTATTCCGCTTGCCAGATCCGGTCACACCGTCACTGGAGTAGACGGTTCACCGGTAATGCTTTCCCGCGCGCGGGTGAAGTCTCAAGAGGCCGGCGTTTCTGTGACGTGGATAGAAAGTGCACTGGATCGATTTGAGGTCACCGAGCCGGCAGACATCGCGCTTTTGACTTTTAACACTATAGCCCACATCCTCGATTACCGTGAGTTGCTGGGTGTGTTTGCCAGGGCACGGGAATATCTTAGGAACAGTGGCTATCTGATAATTGACTGTGTACAGCCAAAGGAAGAAGAACTTGCTCGGCAAAATGGGCGAACCAGCGGAAGTCTACGCTATCGTACACCCGGTTCGCGCGTCGGTCTCACCACTGTTGCGGAATCGTCATTTTATGACAGCACAACCCAGACGCGCTGGGTGGAGTGGGAGTATAGAAGACGCGGCGCAAGATTCCAGGACAGCTTTGCGTTGCGAATGTGGTTTCCACAGGAACTCGAGGCACTTCTCTTTGTGAGCGGTTTTCAGGTGGAGGCTCGCTACGGGGACTATCAAAAGGCACCGTTCACGGCACGGTCCAAGAAGCAAATTATAGTAGCAAGACCAACATCAAAGAGAACATCGTGAGCAATCAGACAGGAAACGTATTCATCCAGCAGACAAAGTATTCCAGCCTTTCACCGTCCGGCAAAGAACGCGAGGTGACCAGACCACCGGTTGAAAGCACGTTGCCGGATGGCTCCGGAATCCCCCTGTCCCGGCCCGAAGACATGAACGAACCGGGAATTGGATGGAAACGCCTGGTTGGCGCGAGGAGTTCACTGCGCAAGTATGCAAAGACGCCGCTGTCTGCAGATGAACTATCCTATCTGCTCTGGAACACGCAGGGCGTTACCAAACTGGTTCACAATGCGTGTACGCTTCGAACCGTTCCTTCTGCCGGCGCATGTCACGCGTTCGGGACCGTTCTCGTTGTGCAAAACGTGGAGGGTATCGAGCCGGGAGTTTACCGATATGTGGCACTCGATCATGAGCTTATTCGTCTTGGCGGTGATAGCACAAGCGCCAAGCAGCTTACGCGTGCGCAATTGCCGCCTTTGACGATGATGCGGTGAACGCGTTTTTGATTTGGACGGCGAGACCGAGTTCGTGATTTACATGGGAAGCGTGGGCAAGTCAGTTTAGCGGTCGATCACTCGGATTCAGGGCATGACAAGCACACGTGCGCCGCGGGAGTTGCCGGCTTTCAGGTCACGCAGCGCCTGATTCGCGTCGGTTAACGGATAGGTCTCAATTTCAGGCCGTAAAGGAATAGATGCCGCCACCGGGAGAAAGTCTGCAATGTCAGCGGGCGTAATATTGGCCACGCTCTTCACTTCCCGTTCATTCCAGAGATGCGTGTGATAACCAAGCTCAAGCAGTGCATTTTTGTCTCCATCCTGTTTGCGGATGGCGTTAATGACCAGGCGTCCTCCCGGTCTCAGATTGCCGAGCGCCGCAACCACCGGCGCCCACGCCGGGGTCGTATCGATTATGCTGTGTATTGCCTCAGGCGGCGCGTCTTCCGTGTGCCCCGCCCATGCCGCGCCGAGCTCCCGTGCCTGCTGTTGCTGCACCGCGCTGCGCGCAAAGACAAAGATGGGACTCTCAGGATAAAGGGTGCGCGCCGTCTGCAGCACAAGGTGGCCGGATGCGCCGAAACCCGTTAGTCCGAGGATTTGTCCATTGGAGATCGCAGCAAGTCTGAGTGAACGGTAACCCACACCCCCTGCGCAGAGGAGGGGCGCTGCCTCTTCGTTGGAAAAGGCATCAGGAATACGATATATCGCGCTTTGCGGTGCGAGCATGTACTCAGCGTAACCTCCGTCCACGTCACATCCGGTGGCACGAAACTCTGCACAGAGATTCTCTCTCCCGCTCCTGCAGTATTCACACCTGCCGCACGATGAAAAGAACCAGCCAACCCCAACGCGTTCACCCTCTGCGTATGCGGTGGCATGCGCCCCCCGCGCGTCCACAACTCCTACTACTTCGTGGCCCAGGACCACCGGAAGCCGGACCGTTTCAAGCCTTCCTTCAATTTCGTCCAGCTCCGTGTGACACACGCCGCAGGCGGAAACGCGCACGCGCACCATATCGTCTTGCGGAATCGGTATCTCTCGCGTTTGCAGCTCCAGCGGGGTTGAGTTTGCATCTACCCTGCCTGTCTGGGTGAGGGCCATTACCTGCATTTGCGTCTCCTCCTCTGTACCACACTACCCGTGCCGGGCAGCCTCTTGCGCACACGCGTTCCAGAGCGGATCCTGCGGCGGGTCCGCCACCAGATCAAGCGGACGGCCGTTTACCGGATGGTTGAAGCGCAGAGCCCGGGCGTGAAGCGAAATACCGCCGCCAGGATTTGAACGGCGCGCACCGTACTTGAGATCTCCCTTGACAGGCGCTCCAATAGAAGCAAGCTGGACACGGATCTGATGATGCCGTCCGGTGAGAAGCTCAACTTCCAGAAAGACGTAGCGTTTCCCGTAACCAATAATGTGGTAGGCCAGGCGGGCGAGTCTGGCACCCTGCCCGGATTTCTCCACCACGCGCGTCTTGTTTGACTTGCTATCGGTCAAAAGATAGTGTTCCAGTACCGCTTCCGCCTGCGCCGGAGCATGTTCTGTTACCGCCCAGTATATTCTCTGGATTGCACCCTGACGCAATGCGGTACCAAGTCTGGAAAGCGCCTTGTGCGTCCGGGCAAAGAGGACAATGCCACTGGTCGGACGGTCAATTCGGTGCACAATACCGGCACTTTTTGAAGCCTTGCGGCCTGGTTGCGGCGCCGAAGCCATGTGGCGGTTAACCCGCTCGGAAAGGGAGGTAGCGCCGGACGGGTCGGGCTGAACCGGCTCCCCACACGGTTTATTCACAGCCAGCAGGTGAACATCTTCATAGATCACATTGAGCTCAACGTTCATTCTCTGGTCCTGCTTCACTCTGCGCCTGCCCGGGCAGAGTTGCAGGATCCTCCGCACTGTCTGTCTCACCGGCTTCTTGGGCGGAGAGGTGCTTGATCTTGTCAAATGTCTTTGCGATGTAGGAAAGCTCCCATGTTCTCACACCCGCGCGCATGAAAATGTCGCGAACAAAACGTTCCGCGTAGGAAGCGTCAGAGAGTTTGAAGAAACCAAGAGATTTTAGGGTATCACTCACCCGGCTCACGACTGGAAGAATTGCATCGCGTTGCGCGCGGTTTGTTGGGGCACCATGGGAGGCACCGCAGGTAAAAAGTGCGTAGGCAAGTATCTGTACCGCATGGGAAAGATTTAGGGACGGGAAGTCCGGTGAAGAAGGAATTGAGACTACGTGAGAGCAATGGGATAGCTCCTGCGTGGTCAGTCCGTGTTGCTCATTGCCAAAAATCAAAGAAATCCAGCCGCCCGTTCTCTTGGCCGCCTCCGACGCAAAGAGCTCGGGACTGAGTGCCTTCTGATTGCGCCGGTTTCCGGTTCGCCGCGTGACCCCCGCTGCCATGATACTTCCGGCAAGGGCCTCCTCCAGCGATCTTGCGTGAGTCGCACGTTCCCACACATCAAACGCGTGCAGTGCCCGTTTCTTCACTTCCGTCACATCTATCGGTCGCTCAGGATTCACGATGGTGAGGTTACCAATACCCATATTTTTCATGGCGCGGCAGCTTGCACCAATGTTCTCACTACCCTCCGGACGGGCAAGGATAATTCTCACGCGGGTCAGGAAATCGTTCATGGCGTAGCATTGATACTACCATCCCTGGGGCGGTGTTCACAATCCCGGCGCAAAAATACCCAATCTTCGGGCCACCGCGGGAGATGTGCGTGCGCATCCGTTTTGTGCTATAATTATTTTGAACGGGGCCCGTGGGCCACGAACCGGTCAGACTAAAAGAGGCACCTGGATTGAGTGAAGAGCTGAATCTACCGCTGCAGGAATCAGAGGATGGGTCGATGCAGAAAGCCACATTTTACGTAAAGGTAAAGAATGACCTGAAGAAGGCGTTTCAGGATTTCTTCCCGCACATGTCTTCCCACTACATCAACATGAGCAAACTATTTGACCGGGATAAACGTTATCCTGTCCTTGCAGTTGAGAAGGTCACGGTCTTCACCAAGGATGGTGCAGAGACGGAATCTGCACGCTTTCTTCTGCCTTCCGAAAACGGCAACTTTATCTGGATTCAATGCGAGCTCTTTACGTTTGACGGACTCTCCGACAAGGAATAGGTGAAGGCGAGTCCATTCTCCCGCTGCGAGCTGGTCGTCAATCCATCTCGTTACCCGGAATACGTTAAGAAACTTCGTCGAATTCTCAAGCGTTTTTCATTTGCGCGCGTGGTGGAAACGCAGTCACGTGAACACTTTACGGAAGAGGTGCGCGCGTTTGCCCGTGGTGAAAATGATGCGCTTTTGGTGTGGGGCGGGGATGGCACGGCACACACCGCGATCAATGCGCTGGTGCGTGCAGAGGCAGATGGCGCGGACGTGACCGGCAAGGCGGTTGGATTCCTGCGTGGCGGCACGGGAAACGGTATTCAGGATTCATACAGCGTGCCGTACCGGATCCTGTCTCAACTGAACGCCTACGAAGAGAGTCTTTCTGCAGGGTACCGGATCGGTGTAGACCTCCTGGAAATAAATGACGGAGCTCGCGTTTCTTACGGCCAACTCTTGGGGCTGGGATTTGACGTGCGGGTGCTTCGACAGCGCGAGCATCGAGAGAAGAAGGGATGGAACGCCGGGGGAATGCTGCGCTACATTTTGGCGGGGCTCTCCGTTTTTACGTCTCCGCGTGAACGCTGGTGTGAACCGGTGACACTCTCCCTTTTCGACGGAAAGTTTGCGTTTAGCGGTACGCGGGTGAATGCTGAATTTACGTTTTCCCATTTGGACCGAAACGTTGCACCGGCAATGATTGAGGCGGGAACACGTCCGTTTTACGGAAAGCTGTTCAAAGTGTGCCCGGATGTAGTCTGCAATGACGGTCACATCGATCTCTATATTTACGACATTAGACGCAAAGTCACGGTCCTGCGCCACATTGCCTCTTTGTGGGAGGGACACCACGGACAGGTAAATAAGCGACTCCTGAGAAGCGGACAGGGACTCATAGAACGCTATGAGCTTAATCGGCTACAGATAGAAAACGACGACGGTTTTGCATATCACGTTGACGGGGAGCTGAGACAGAGCGTGCCTTCTGCGGACGGCAGACATCTTGTCACCATTCAGGTGTTGCCGGAACGTCTGAACGTTATTGTTCCGCCGGTCTTTTTCCGGCTCTTCCATCCTTTTGACTTCATGATTTCGCGCTGACACGAAAGAGCTGTTCTGATACGCTCCTATTTATCTTGGAGGAGGAGAGTAACGATATGGTTGTGCTTCCCGTTGCAAACAGTCATGAAAGCTATGAAGTGAAACCCACAAAAATCATTGCGCTTGGCCTGAATTACAATGATCACGTGGAAGAAAGCAAGTCGATTCTTCCGCAGGATGTTTCAACCGAGGTGCCCACGGAACCTATACTCTTTGCAAAGACGCCAAACTGTCTCACGGGTCCCGATCAGCCAATCTACCTGCCGCGGATCCTGTCGAGCTACAACTTTGAGAATCTTCGCACGGACTATGAGGGAGAGCTTGCCGTTATCATCGGATGGAGATGCAAAGATCTGAGTGAAGATGAGGCAATGGAGTATGTGTGGGGATACACCTGTACAAACGATGTGAGCCAGCGAAACATTCAGACGGGAGACCGTTCCGGATGGTTTCGCGGCAAGTCATTTGACACGTTTGGTCCGGTTGGTCCTGTAGTAGTCAGGAAGGAGAATATCCCTGATCCCCACAACCTGAAGCTTACAACGCGCCTGAACGGCAAGGTGGTACAGGAATCCAACACCAGCTTCATGATTTTCAATATCCCGCAAACCGTGAGCTTTGTCTCCCGGAACTTCACGCTGGAACCCGGGGACCTCATCCTGACCGGCACCCCAAGCGGAGTGGGTCCCATGAACCACGGTGATACGGTTGAAGTGGAAGTTGAAAAAATTGGCGTATTGCGGAATCCGGTAATAGACCCCGCCAAAGAAGCCGGCGCATAGCGCCTCCTGGACGAGTTACCGTTCCCCCGCGAGCTGTTGTACCAGTTCTCGCACCTCTTCCACAGATTCGAGGAAGTAATGCGCACTGGAAATGTCAACGCCTACCTTTATGGAATAGCCGGTATCGGGCACCATGGTAAAGATATCTTCATCGGTCCAATCATCCCCCACAGCCATGACAAAATCCCAGCTCTCCTCAGTGATCCAGCGGGCCGCTGCCCGCCCCTTGCTGACGTTTGAGTTCTTGATCTCAAGGAACTTGTTGCCTTCGAGCACTGACAGATCGAGGTTTTCGGTCAGGCTGAGCAGCGCGTCTTTCAGCTCGCTGAGCCGTACCATGGCAAGTTCAGGCTGCGCTCGTTCATAGTACCAGACCAGGCTGAACTCGTTCTCCTCAATCCGGGAGCCCGGAGTGCGATCCTGGTAGAGCTCAAGCATGGGAAGGATAAGCTCCTTCCAATCCCCGGTAACCGGATCGGTGCGTGTCCAGTCTCCATCCTTGTCCTTAATCCAGATCCCGTGGCCGGCAACGATGTTAACCGGCAGCCCCTCAAGATTGCGATCCAGAAAGTCTTTCTGGCGCCCGCTTATTATGACAACCTCGTTACGGGAATCACGGGAAAGTCCGCGCAGTGCTTCCTTGGTGGCTTGATCAGGTACACCGGGACCGCTGCGACGGATAAGCGTGCCGTCATAGTCAACCAGGAGCAGCCTGCGGGAAGCTGACTGGAACTGTTCAATCATTTTGTTGCGCAGCGAGCGGGAAAGGCGCCGCACGCGGAATGATTGCTGAAGCTCGCTTATGCTGCGCAGCTTCTCCATGAAGTCATGTGCCCAGTAATGGATATCATAGCGGCGCAAGCGCTGATGCATGCGCTTGTTCTTTTCAATTTGCTGTTCCTTTGGCAACTGCAGCGCTTCCAAAATGGTATTTGCTATTTCGTCAATGTTGTTGGGATTCACGGAAAGAGCCTCACCCAATTCACGGGCTGACCCGGCGGTTTCACTGAGTACCACCGTACCAAGATTGTCCGTCCGCGCAGCGATGTACTCTTTGGAAATAAGATTCATGCCGTCCCGCAACGGTGTAACCAGTAGCACATCGCTCAACGCGTAGAGGGCGGTGAGCTTGTCAAACGGGAATGGCCGATAGTAGTACCACACGGGGGTCCAGCCAATAGTGGCGTGTTCTCCGTTGATTGCACTTACGAGTTCGTCAATTTCCCGTTTCAACTCAATATAGTGCGGCACCTGGGTGCGAGAGGGCGCAACGATCATGAACATGGTGACCTTTTCCCGATACTCAGGATGCTCGGAAAGAAAGGTGTGAAACGCCTTCAAGCGTAACGGTATGCCCTTGGAGTAGTCCAGCCTGTCGACAGAGAGAATAAGTTGCCGCCCGCCGAGTTCCTCCCGGACGCGTGCCATTTCATCCTGCGTTACTTTGTTTTCCGTGGCAGAAGCGTATTTCTGGTAATCGATGCCCATCGGGAACGCATCCACACGGATCATTCGGTTGTCAAACTTCACGTTACCCATGTGATGTTCGGCACCCAGGATGCGCCGTACGCTGCTCAAAAAGTGCCTGGCGTAGTCATAGGTATGAAATCCAATAAGGTCCGAACCCAAAAGCCCGCGAAGCAGCTCCTCCCGCCACGGCAACAGTCGAAATACCTCATAGGAGGGGAATGGAATGTGAAGGAAGAATCCCACGCTGGAGTGGGGAAGTTCTGCTTTGAGCATTCCCGGAAGAAGCATGAGCTGGTAGTCATGCACCCAGATGTAGTCTTCGTCCTCGGCAACCTCCATCACTTTGTGAAAGAACTTCCGATTTACATCATAGTACGCCTGCCACAGATCATCGGTGTATTCCGCATACGTCGGAAAGTAGTGAAAGAGGGGCCACACCGTGTTGTTGCAGAATCCGTAATAAAAGGCTGCAAGTTCGTCTTCTGATAGATCGACCACTACGCTCTTATACTCCGTGCGTAGTCGTTCACTGATTTCTTGGGATTGTTCCTCTGACAGGTCATCAGACGGCACACCACTCCAGCCAACCCAAAGGCTGTTTTCCTCTTCGTGCATGGAGCTGAGCCCGGTAGCGAGTCCGCCCATGCTCGGCTTAAAAGATATACCATCCTCACCTACGTCTACAGACGTAGACAACCTGTTTGATACGAGAATTATTTTACTCATTACATTCCATAGTATACTAACGATATTGGCTTACCGCAAACGGATGGAGTTGCAATGAGGTGCCGAGTCCGGTATAACGGGTTTCAGAACTGCTTTGAACGCGGAGGTACCCATGGCTAACGTAGTCCCGAACGAAGAAACAAACTCATTCCTGAAAAGCCTGGGCTTTCCGGCGCTACGCATTCACTCGGCGTTCAACCACTTTGATTTTGTTCGGCAGTCGCGGCGCATTCTGGTGATCGGCCCCATGGGATCAGGCAAGACCGAGTATTCGTCTCGCGTATGGCGTGATTCACAGGTAGCAGGACTGAAGTCCGCAGAAGTCGCGGAGACAACGCGCACCGGCGCCGCTGACCGGAGAAACGTCTTTTTCATCAGATCGATCCTGGATGCCGAGCGTTTTCCTGATTATCCAAGTGACGCTCTTGCTTACCGAGGCGGGTATGAGCGCTGTGGAGACCGCATTGCCCAAATTAGGGATTCCTTTGCCCTGGAGGCGGTTATTCATGATCATCCGGAAGTGGGCACCTGGATCGTAGATGAAGCTTCCTTTTACGATGAGCGTATTGCCTATGTTGTCTTGCGCGAATCTGAGCGTAATGGGCTCATTTTCATATTTCCCACGTTGATCTTGAACTTCCGCCGTGCAATTTTCAATGCCACGGCGGGCCTGCTGCTGGAAGTGGCAACCGACGTATTTCCGCTTACGGCCTACTGTGAGCATCCCTCTTGTCTGCGTGACTCGTTCTACACCTACCGCTACTACCTGGTGGACGGCAAGGAGTGTCCTGCGCCATATTTTGATCCGCTGATCATCATAGGCGGAGATGCCCAGAAGGCGGACCCGCGCGAACCAAACTACTGTACGCGCTGCGACGAGCATCACTACCTGCCCGGCAAGGAATACACCTACCTGGTACTAAAACCGCTTGGAGCACAGGCAAGTGCCGGTAACCTGGCACCGTTGGAACAGGAACTGAGTAACCTCTGCCGCGATGTGCGGAAATCACGCCTCTATGAGAGTTTTGTGGAACGTTATCCCGGCGAGGGCGGGCATGATGCAATTAACAGACGTGCACTGGACGTGCCGTGCCTCGCCGAAAAAGCGCTCGTCTATCTTTTCGTGGAACAGAACCTCATCACGGAAGCTCATGTCCAGGAGCTTGTAAACCGCCTTGATCTCGATCTGGATTACCTTCGCAAGCGGCTGGAGGATAACGGCCGGCAACCTGCCTTTATCGCCGAATGCATGTGATATGGCGCAGGGCATATTCTGTATTTCGGTAAATGATTCTTGACAAGCGCACATCGCCGGTTTAACGTAAGTGAAAACTGTCTCAACACTGAAACTCAGTCTGTGACAGCTCGCCTCTACACATCCCAACCCTTAAAGGAGGAAGGCATGAAAAAGGTGCTTTTCACACTTTTCATCGTCGCTATCGCCGTCTCCTCTTTGCTGGTGGTCGGCTGCCAGAAGCAGGAACAGCCTGCCGGCCAGCAACAGCAGGAGACACAGGCAGCAGGGCCTGATTTCAAGATCGGTATCGTATTTGACGTTGGTGGACGCGGAGATAAGTCCTTTAACGACTCAGCGTACCGCGGTCTGATCAAGATTGCAGAAGAGTACAACGGTTACATCAAGGATGATCCGGACAACGTAAACCATGGAACGAAAGTAGAAATGAAGTATCTGGAGCCCAAACAGGGCGGCCAGGACCGTGAGCAACTGCTTCGGGTCCTTGCTGAAGACGGATACCATTTGCTCTACGGCGTTGGTTTTGCGTTCACGGATGCCTTAGGGCGCGTTTCCAAGGACTTCCCTGATACCCACTTCGCACTCATAGACGGCTACATCCCTGATCTGACGGCAGACAGCAATGTGACCTGTATTGCGTTCAAAGAGCATGAAGGATCCTTCATGGTGGGCGCGCTGGCCGGAATGTGGCTGGCAGATCACGCGTCCGGGCAGAAGCTCGGATTCATTGGTGGGATGGATATTCCGCTGATTCACAAGTTCCACGGCGGATTCCTCGCCGGTGCAATGTATGCAAACCCCAACCTGCGTCCTGACGGCATGATTATGGGGCAGTACATTGGCCAGGATCCAACAGCCTTCAATGACCCGCAAAAGGCGGAGCAGATTGCGACCAACATGTATGACCAGGGTGCCGAGATCATCTACCATGCAGCCGGAGCATCTGGAAGCGGCCTTTTCAAGGCTGCCTATGAAGCAGACAAATGGGCAATTGGTGTTGACTCTGATCAAGGTCTTGTTTACGCATCATCTGACAGTGCAGAAGAGCGTGCAATTGGTGAACATATTATGACCTCAATGCTCAAGCGCGTTGACAACGGCGTATTCCTCCTTGCCAAGGACTACATTGACAACAGTGGAAATGTTGACGGTGGATACGTGAATTACGGTCTTGCTGAAAACGGTGTCGGTGTTGCTGTGAACCAGTACAATCAGGACCTTATCGCTCCGTACCAGGACAAGCTGAACCAGTACAAGCAGGAGATCATTGACGGGAAGATTTCCGTACCTGACAGTGATACAAAGATTGCTGACTGGAAGAAAGCAACGTTCTAAACCTTGCTATTCTTTGGCGGGGTCGCTTTTTGCGGCCCCGCTTCTTCTTCATGAAACAAGATAAGGAGAGGCCATGTCCCTTCTGGAAATGAAGGACATTACCAAGGTCTTCCCGGGAGTGGTCGCAAATGATCACGTCTCTTTTGACCTGCAGAAGGGTGAAGTGCACGCCCTGGTGGGTGAAAATGGAGCCGGAAAGACCACGCTTATGAAGATACTTTACGGACTTTACGGTCCGGATGAAGGAAGTATTTCCATAAACGACTCGGTAGTCCAGATTGCAAACCCGCGCGATGCAATACGCAAGGGTATTGGAATGGTTCACCAGCACTTCATGCTGGTGCCTGTGTTTACCGTTACGGAAAATATCGTCCTTGGGGAAGAAAATCGCTACGCTGATTACAGCACTTCGTCGCGCGCCGCGTCGCCGCTTCGCGCCATTATGAAATGGCTGGTCCTGGACACCCACGGCGCGCGTGACCGGATCCAGGAGCTGATGGACAAGAATCAGCTGGTTGTTGACCCTGATGCGCCAGTGGAAGAACTTTCCGTTGGCCTCCAGCAGCGCGTGGAAATTTTGAAGATTCTGTTTCGCGGTGCGGAAATTCTGGTGTTTGACGAGCCTACTGCAGTGCTTACCCCCCAGGAAGTTCGGGATCTCTTTGAAACGTTCCGGGAATTGAAGGCGCAGGGAAAGGGGATCATCTTCATCAGTCATAAACTTGACGAGGTGCTTGACATCGCTGACCGCATAACAG
>Ga0102944_1000090_pt1 | contig 73368 bp, 64 predicted proteins | sample SalPonD_shore_MG_FD_78172 | JGI IMG/M metagenome (GOLD analysis project Ga0102944, IMG submission 78172) | Salt pond soil microbial communities from South San Francisco under conditions of wetland restoration - Salt Pond MetaG... | ecosystem: Environmental > Aquatic > Marine > Intertidal zone >... | reverse complement strand
TGTTTCGATCATTTCATATCGTTCTAAACCATAATGTCCAGCATATCCTTTCATATTCATGATCGCATCAATACCAACTGTATGAGCATCCGTTCCAGTTGATGCCCCTAAAATAATTATTTTTCTTCCTAAATGAGTCTTGATATATTCATTAATTTCTTTAAAGGACATCACTTCTGAATCGATAGAATCTATTTTAATATTTGTATAATCTATAAAATGTTCAACTTCTCCATAAATAATAAAGAAAGTAAATCCTTTATCTAGATTCTTATGATGAACAATTAAGGGATCTTTTATTCCCATTTTTATAGCTAAGATCTTAGCTGCTTCTAATGCTTTAACATTTTCTTCGAGTGGAAGAGTAAAACTAATTTGAACTTTTCCATCATTCATAATATCTCCATAAGGTTTAACCCGAGTTAAATCCAAATTTGCTCTTAGATCTTTATTTTCTTTTAAATTAAAATTATCTGTCATATTTATCCCTCCTTAAATAGTTCTTTTTTCATTAAATCTATAAATGGATTATAATAATTGGGATCTTTCTTAATTATTCCTTCAAAACCTTTTCCTCCTCCTAATTTTCTGCTAATTCCAGCAAATATTCCATTTTCAATTGTTCTGAAAATACCAATTTTTTCAATTTTTTCTAATAATTTAAAAGCATTATGTAAAACATTCTTCGCTCTCTTTTGAATAATACCATCTTCCTTAAACGATATCTCTTCTCCAAATAACTTCATATTATTAAAGATATACTGAGCATTTTCAATTGATAATGCTCTATCAGAGAGAAATGGAGTATGTATCGCTTCGGTTAGCATGCCGAGTAAGTGGATTTTTTGATTTGTTAAAATTGTAATCATGTTGAAAAGTGCATCTTGGATATGTGCTTTATAAATATTTCCTGTTTTGAATTTGGTAGGAGGCATATATTTAAGTGGAGCATTAGGAAAGATTTCTCTTGACATTTGAGCTTGTGCTAGTTCATATAGAAAACCATTTTCTATAGCTGGATCCATCTCAAAAGCATGTCCTAATCCCATCTGTTCCTCTTTCAAACCAGCAAGAAGAGCAAATTGTTCATTAATAAATTGTGATGCTAATACCGTATTAGCATTTTCAAAGGCATCAGAAGTTTTTAGATAGTTATCCTCTCCAGTATTTATAATGACTCCAGCATAAGCATTTAACATACGGGAAAAATGTTGATCAATTAAGGTTCTCTTCATATTAATATCTCTGAATAAAATTCCATATAAAGCATCATTAAGCATAACATCTAAGCGTTCAAGCGCTCCTGTCGCCGCAATTTCGGGCATACATAAGCCAGAACAATAATTAGTCAATTTAATATATCTACCAACCTCTTCGCTAACCTCATCGAGAGCAGTTCTCATTAATCTAAAATTTTCTTGAGTTGCGTAAGTTCCACCGAAACCTTCGGTAGTTGGCCCGTAGGGAACATAATCCAAAAGACTTTGAGCAGTAGATCTTATTACTGCAATTATATCTGCTCCTTGTCTTGCAGCAGCTTGAGCTTGAACTATATCTTCATAAATATTTCCAGTAGCTACAATCACATATAAATACGGTCCTTGTTTTTCTCCATATCTCTGAATTAATTCTTTGCGTGTTTTTTTATTATGCTTGATGATCTGTAATGTTTCCTTTGCTTTTTCCTCAATTACTTGTTTAATTTCTATTATATTTTCGAATGGTAATTTAGTTATATTTAGTTCATTTTCAGAAATTCTTCGCGCGATTTCTTGAAAAGTGTGGTTTTTTTGCAGAACCGCGTTTCCTAAGAATAAAGCTACACCTTTACCTAAATCTGAATTTTTTTTAATATGATCTACACATATATTTGGTAAAGGTATATCATATTTATCTACTCCATCTATACCGAGTAATCTACAAATTGTTCTTTCAATTGTGGTAGTTGTATATTCATTTATCGTTTTTTGAGTGTTTAGTGCTATAGTTTTTGCTAAATTTCTAGCATTTTCTACTAATGTGAAATCTAAATTTAATTTACTTTTTCTGAATTTATTCTCCCCATTCATAATATAATCCATTTATTTTTTATTAGTCTATTATTTAAGCTATTTTTTCACTATTTATTGAATCCCTATATCAAATACGGGTATTTTAGTTTTCAATTTTAATTTTTCCATAAATTTAGAGCTCTCAAACCTATATCCATAAGGAGATGTCGGATTTATGGCTATTGCGATTAAGTTAATTGCTTTCATAACTTTTATTTCATTTCCTGTTTGCAAGAAATTTGAAAAAACTTTCCTCTCTACAAATAATTTTGTTGCATCCTCGATTATAATAGTAATTTTCTTTTTATATCTGTGTTCTTTTATTAGCATTTTTAATAATTTATCTGTTAATGCTCCTCTCACTACTAAATAATCAATATCTTCATTTATTCCGTCTAAGATTTGCTTTTCATACCCTAATAAGGTTGATATATTTAGATAAATTGCTTTATAAGAATTGTTTATAAAGCCTACTTTTGCTTTCTTGAAAATATCTTTCGCAAATTGTCTTATTTTTATACTTTCTTCTCTGGGAAGAGTTAAAATGTTAACGGTATGTATAGTTTTATCTATGACAACTTCCATTTTCTCTGATACAGATGCACCCGTAGAAAGTATAACACAATCAGAAATCAGAGGAGTTGCATATGATTTTCTATCAAAAGCTCCATCAATTAATATAAGATCACATCCTAATTTCTTAAATTCTCCATTAATAGCAAATAATTGATTATTAATTGAAGGACCCGCTAATTCTATGAATCCATCATTAATGGCTTCAACTATTTTTATATATCCTAGGGGGGTATTATAAGGAGAAGTTTTAATAGTCCTTACTTGTACTTCACTTGCTTCAATTGTATCCTCGGCTGTAGCTATTATGGTATTCTTTTTTATAAATATAAGAGGTTTAGGTAAATTTGTAATAATATCGTAGGGCTCTCCGTCTCTTCCTATTGAACTTATTCCCAATTTAGTGTTGTAATCAAGATTTTTAATAATATAATTTAATATTGTGGTTTTTCCAGAATTTTTTGCTAGTCCGACTATTGAAATTACTTTACATCTTTTTTTGGTTAAATCGAAAAAAAATTCCATGAAATCCATTTCTCAGATAACCATCAACTAATTGATTTATTTACTTAGCTTTTTTCTTCTTAATTTTCTTTTTAAATCTTCCGGTTCTATCGTGAGTTTATCTCCATTTAGTAAACCAGCAACTCCTATCAATGGCTCATTATTTTCATTATCACATTTGGGGCTATAATTTTTTGGTTCTTCATAAGTTGTTATGACACCTTCAAAATTTCTTAATACTACTCTTTGATTTCCTTGTGATATTGTATAATCAGGCATAACAGGAATTTTTCCACCTCCCCCAGGAGCATCTACTACAAAGGTTGGAACACATAATCCAGATGTATGACCTCTTAAACCTTCTATTATTTCAATTCCTTGAGCAATTGTAGTTCTAAAATGTTCTAATCCCATTGATAAATCACATTGATATATATAATAAGGTCTAACTCTGATTTTTACCAATTCATGAACTAATTTCTTCATAATATGTAAGCAATCATTAATTCCTCTCAAGAGAACTGATTGGTTCCCCATTGGGATACCGCTATCCGCCAACATCTCACAAGCCCGTTTTGAATCATTAGTTATTTCATTCGGATGATTAAAATGTGTATTAAACCATAAAGGATGGTATTTCTTGAGTATTTGACATAATTCAGGGGTGATTCTTTGAGGCATGACGACGGGGGTCCTAGAACCTATTCGTATGATCTCTACATGAGAAACTGCTCTTAATTTTTGTAGAATTTCTTCCAGTCTTTTATTTGAAATAAGGAGCGCATCACCACCTGATAATAAAACATCTCTGATTTCAGGTGTGTTTTTAATATATTCTATGCAATTATCTATTTGCGATTGTGGAGGCGCTTGATCATGATGACCTGCAAATCTCCTACGAGTACAATGACGACAATACATAGAACAATTTTCAGTCACTAAAAAGAGAACTCTGTCTGGATATCTATGAGTCAATCCTTTTGTTGGTGAATCTACATCCTCATGAAGGGGATCTTCAAGATCAGCTTTAGATTTGTATAGTTCATTTATACTCGGAATAGCTTGTTTTCTTACGGGATCATCTGGATCATTAGGATCTATTAAAGAAAGATAATAAGGAGTTATTGCCATCCTCAATTTTTCTAAACATTTTCTAATATCTTGTTCTTCTTCTGCTGAAAGAGGAAGATAATTTTTTAATTCTTTTATAGTGGTTATCCTATTCTTAAATTGCCAGTGCCAGTTATTCCAATCCGAATCTTCTATATCTTTAAATAACTCATATCTTCTATTTATCTTCATAATTAAACCAATTCTCCATAATTCTTTATATATAAATTAATTTAAATCACTTTAATTAATAAATAAATGAAAGAAAAGATAATATTTCTAATTTCGGTATAAATGGGGATATTTGTGGGAATTTAAATATAAAAATAAATTCAAAAATCTAGGAAAAAGTAAATCTCATCCGATTATGAATATCTTTCTTTAAGTATTTTATATAATTTTTCATTATCTCTAACTAGGTCTAATGCTATATTAGCATGATTTTTCGTATAGCCATTTCCTATAATCATAGTGACATCTTTTCCAACTCCTTCTGCTCCTAAAGCTGCTTTGGTAAAGCTAGTAGCCATAGAAAAGAAATATACAATACCTCCGTCTTTTACGGGAAGGATACTAGACATCTCTGTATTAGGGATGCTAAGACAATTAATTGATTTATCCACCTCCTCTCCATTGTTAACTCTCAATGTTTTTTCCAAAACATCAATAGGATTTAATACTTCAGCAATTATTACTTCATCACAGAAATTTGTACTTCTTAAAAAATCTGCTCTTTCTTGATTTCTTGCTTCACCAATCACTAATCCTTCTTTCCCGACCAATTTTTTCGCCATACAACAACACATTAAGCCAGATTTACCAGTTGCACCTAATATTAGTACTCTATCATTTTTTTTGACTAATGTTTTAACTTGTGCTGGAGCACCAGCGACATCGAATATTGCTAAAGCTAAAGTTTCATTTAAATCCGCAGGTAATTTTGCATAAATTCCACTTTCAAATAAAATTGCTTTTCCTTTGATTTTGACTCTCTCAATTTTTGGTTCAATTTCAATAATCTCCTCAATATTAAGAGGGGTAAGAGAAAGTGATACCAAGGTTGCAATTTTTTCTCCAATTTTTAAATCTCTCTTTTTTGTAATATCTCTACCCATGTTTTCTATTGTCCCAATAAGCATTCCTCCAGACCCAGTAACTGGATTTTGCATCTTCCCTCGTTCTTCCACAATCTCCATAATTCTATTTTTAATTTTCTTTAAATCATTATTTGACTCTTTCATTAATTGAGTAAAAGAGGCAGAATCAATATTTAAATAATCCACATCAATTAAGATTTCATTATCATAAAGTTCCATCTTATTAGATATTTTATCTGCTGCTTGGGGTAAAGCTCCTTCTGGTTTAATTACTCGATGAGACCCATACTTGTTTTCTTTCAACATTTTTTTACTAGTATTAATCAATGAATTAATTAGGAATATATGATTAAAAAATTATTTTTGAGAAATAAATAATCCTCGTTCTTTCATAAAACCCTCTTCTAAGAATACAGTACTAAGTCCTATGTCTTCGAATATTTGAAGAGTTTTGTCTATTTCAAAAAACCCTAAGATATGTTTTTCGACAAAATATTCAACTTCCTCACCAAATTTAGCTATTAAATAATGCATATTCATTATAGATAAATTTTTTTCTACTTTAGTATCGTTTACACGTGCGATTTTGATATTATCATCCTCATATGTGGTCATACCAGGACTTCCTGCTCTAAATACAGATCTTGTGAACCATGGTTCCACTATAATTACCCCGCCCTTTTTTAAATGATCATTAAATAGCTGAATAGCTTTTTTCAAATTTTTGTAAGTTCGTAAATATCCTATTGAACTAAATAAACAAATAATTATATCAAAAGATTTATGCAGATTCAGATCGAGCATATCAGATTTAATAAAAGTGACTTCTGGTAATTTCTTTTTAGCTATGGTTAACATTTTTTCATTTATATCTACTCCGACGCATTTATAATCATTCTTAAGATATTTCAAATGTTCTGCTGTACCACAAGCTATATCTAAAAGATCATTTCCTTGGGATTTTTTATTTTCTTCTATTATTTTCTTTAATTTTTCGACTTCTGCTTTATAATCTTTAAATTGGTATATTAAATCGTAAATTTCTGCGAATTTTTCATACATTATATTTCACTTAATGTTTTTTATTAATTCCCAAAATTTTTCGAGCCTTTTGAGGTGAAGCAATTTTCCTACCCAATCTTTCGGAAATACTTACAAGTTTTTCCACTAAATTTCCATTTGATTCAGCTAGTTTCCCTTTAGAAATATAAACATTATCCTCAAGACCCACTCTTGCATGTCCCCCCATTATTATAGCCGCTGTAGCCATACTGAATTCATATCTGCCAATCCCTGTAACAGTATAAGTAGCATCAATAGGTAGGGATTCTACAAGAAAGACTAAATCTCTTACTGTTGCGCTAATACCACCATTTACACCTAAAACCAAATTAAAATGCATTGGTAATTTTATAATTCCTTGCTTATGTAATTTCAACAGCATATCAATCATTCCCTTGTCAAAACATTCTAATTCTGGTTTTATTCCTAATTTATTCATCTCTTTAGCAAAATAAATTATATCATTTTCTGTATTAATGAATATATCATCTCCTCCAAAATTCATAGTTCCACAATCTAAGCTAGCCATTTCTGGAGGAGGATATAAATATATTGGTTGCAATCTCTCCTTATTATTCATTCCTATTGCGCCACCTGTGGAGGGTTGAATAATCACATCTGGACATCTTTTCTTTATTTCTTTTATACAAACTTCAAATCTTTTCTTATTTTGTGTAGGAGTCCCATCATCATTTCTCACATGTAAATGTATAATACTTGCACCCGCTTTATAAGCTTTTTCCGCCTCTATTCCTATTTCTTCTATAGTATAAGGAATAGAAGGATTCTGTTCTTTAGATACTTCCGCTCCACAAATTGCGGCTGTTATGATTAAATCTTCCAAATGATTCTCAACTCATTTCCTTTGTTTTTCTTTTGGAACCACGCAGGTTCCAGTTGCTCTGCAAACAATAAGAGGGGTCTTTAGTAGATCTGCAGCTGAATCATTAATGTCATTTCTTGGAGAAATAATTTTTCTCGCTTCAAATCTCATCTTTCTAGAAGTATTTCCAATTTTGATTATTTCTCCTTCCACCTCAATATAATCTCCCGCGTAAACTGGGGCAAGGAAATCTATATTATCATAAGCTCTAAATAAACCTTCATCCCCATCATTTCTGATTAAGAGTTCAGTGGCTACATCTCCAAACAATTCTAAGATTCTTGCTCCGTCTATAAGGTTTCCTCCATAATGAGCATCACTCTGGCTCATTCTCACTCGTAATATAACCTTCATTTTAAGTTTTATCTTATTCTATTTTTTTATAGATATATTAATCTTTTAAGATATATAATCAAATAATTTTTTCAGAAAATGTTTCGAAATTGATAATTAGAAAACTCCAGATACAATAAATAAAAAAAAAATGGATTAACTAAAATAAAATTCTAAAATTTACCATACCAAATTAACTATTATATCCTTCGCCTTTAGTGCTGTCTTCTTTTTGAGGATTTTCTTAATACGTAAGTCGTTTATCGCTTCTTCAAGTCTTGTATCAAGATTTTTGATCTCATCCATTAGGTTTTTTGTCTCTCCTTCTTTCTCAACCAAATTAATCAAAGGGTTATATTTGTTCATTAAATCTTCCAATTTTCCTCGGAATGTCTCCTTTACTTTTGTGTTTACGACCTTTCCGTTATCTACCAAGATTGGAAGTACTGGAACTCTTTTTGTAGTCTTTTTAGTTTTGGGATCAGTAAAGTAGAATATGAAAATTGGGATTCCTACGATAATATCTTTTGTCTTAATTTCAATAGTATAATTAGATAAGAAGTCTTGTACATGTGTCATCTCATCATCTTTAACCTGTTCTATATTTTGTAAGATACTTTGTTTTTCCTTTTTTATTTCTGATACAATATCTTCAGCCGAGGTGGTTTTATGGCTTAGGTCTGAATGTTTTTCATCAATTTTTTTCTTTACTTCAGCAATTTTTCTCTCCAATTCAGTTATTTTCCTTTGATGGGTTTTTTCAATATCCGCAATTTCACGTTGAATATTTTGTTTTAATTGAGCAATTTCACTCTCATATCGTTTAATTGAATCTCCTAAAGTACTATATTTAAGATTTACATCCTTCATCCCTTCTTCCAACAAGAATAAGTCATTTTTGGAAATTGCAGCTTTCAACCTGTCGATTGAATTATCGATTGCGCTGGTATTATTATGTAATTCACCTGTCTTATCATTAATTTTATATTTTCCCGTTTTTACTAACTCCTCGGGTGTTGCATGCAAATCCTTTTCTTTTTCTTGGCGGAGTTCCTCATTCAACATAGCTAGTTGTTTCTCTTCTTCAGAAGTATCTATCGTAGTTTCTCTATAATCTTCAGCTCTTTTCGATCCTTTTTTTATCCAATTATCACATAGAGAAACAATGATATCAGCGTATTCATCAAGCATTTTAACATCTTTTAATGAGACAAAATCATATATATCTTGGACTATTTTTACTTGATTAACACTTTTAGCAATTGGATCTCCTTCTAGAACAAAATATGGATTTGAGAAAGACGAAATATTATATTCATTAAGAAAGAAACTCTTAAAATATCCAACCTCATCAGTACTAAATAAAGCCTCTTGTATAACTGTTCCTCTTTTGAAATTGCTACTACTTAAAAAGCCTCCTAAATCCAAATATTTATCCTCATAACTTTCTAAAGATTCCAAAAAAGATTCAGGGTCTGCTCCCTTGATTACATTATCGGGTTTTGGAGGAACTTGTTTAAATTGACCAACCTCAAGCTTTTCTTGCTTATTCAGCAGATAGGAACACACACATGCTCTTGTGGTATTTAAAGGAATTAAACGAACAGGCCAAAAACAATTCGTAATGCGATGGACTTTTCCTAAATCAGTAATTTTTTTACCATAAATATCAATGAGTTCAATAAGCCCCATAGCCATTTCATCAATAAGTGCTGCTTTTGAACGTGTAGGTGTTATTTCAGACAAATCCAAAAAATATGGGACGACTCTGTCTATAGCCATTTTTAAATCACATTAAATTTTCTATATTATTCTTTAAAAAGACTAGTTAATTAAGCTTTTGCTTTTAATCTACTCATCAAAAAATAACAAGTAAGGAGGAAAATATATTTCAATATTTTTTAATCTTAAAGTGAAAAGCAAAGAATTCTAAAATTTTTGTTTTGAAGGATATTTTCACTTCTCATTAGAATTTCTTTATTTAATTCTGTTTAAAATATTTATATTCTTTGAGAATCCTAATATAATACATAAAGAATTTTTTATGATGATGAATCATGGTTTTAGAAGAAAAATTTTTAGAAGGAAAGGGAGCATTGATTACTGGAGGAGCATCAGGTTTCGGAAAAGGCGTAGCGGATGAATATGCAAAAATGGGAGCAGATTTAGTACTAGTTGATATTAATAAAGAATTACTTGAAGAAACAGCAAATCAATTACGTAAAAAATATGAATCCAAAATTATATCAATTCAATGTGATGTTTCATCTTCAGAACAAGTACAAATGATGACGAAGAAAGCTTTTAATCAACTTGAGAATATTTTTATCCTTTTTAATAATGCGGGAATTGGTAATATTTATGGTCCAGATCTTTTAAGAATAAAAGAAGAGATATTTGATTCAATTCTCAATATAAATCTTCGCGGTCAATGGCTAGTTGCAAAATATATATGTAAGAAAATGAAACGGCAAAACATAACTCCATTAGCGGGAAAGGTTATTTGCACTGCCTCTATAGCGGGAATGACCTTCAATCCCAAATTATGTGCATATAGTATTAGTAAAGCAGGAATTATTGCCATGATGAAGATATTAGCAAAATCCCTCGCTCCAACTATTACAGTAAATTCAATATCCCCTGGATACCATGTTACTGGAATTTATAAAACATACGAGGCTATGAAGGCAACAATGGATGATGGAAATGTAAAAACACCATTAAATCGCGTGGGAACAATAGGCGATGTTGTGAAAGTGATGAATTTTCTCGCTTCTGACAAATCTAATTTTATCACAGGACATAATTTCACGATTGATGGAGGGATTGCTGAAATTGGAGTACCCCCAAATTATCTACACACAGAAATTTAAAATTTTATAATCTTTTTTCTTCCCAAAATGGTCAAATACTTTAAATAGGCAGGTATTATAAGGATTATTATAAAAATAGAAAAGAAAAAAAAATTATAATTGAATTTTTTTAGATCTAACTAATTTCACTAATATCACTTCTACCGTCAATAAGATTATTATTAAAACACTAAATCCCGGAATTTCTTGATCACCATTAGTTGGACCACTTGGTTCTATTTCAACCGTAACCGATTCATAATTAGAGACAGCATATCCATCATTATTATATGCCACTATAAGTAGATAATAAGTTCCATTCTCAAGAGTTATAGTCACATTATTGTTCAATATCCCCTGAATCTTTGGCGATTCTAATTCTATGTCTATATTAGCGCTAATATTTGAATAATAAAGGGAATAATTATTCGCTCGTGGAGAAAGAGACCAGAAAAGAGTAAATTCGCCATCATCATCAGGATCATCTGCATTAGACCAAAGAGTAAAACCTCCAGGAGAGTCTATTGATAACTTTACAGTAATTATATCATAATACATAGTTAAAAGCGTGTATCCCGTAAAGTAAATATTGTCATTGCTGTCTACTATTAAATCATAACACCAATTATTATACATCGAACCTCTTTCCCAATAATTAACCGATATTAAGCTTCCGGAAGGATCAAGCTTTAAAATAAATATATCTCCATTAATTTGATGACCTCCAACATAAATATATCCAGCAGAATCAAATGCTAAAGCCCATGTTTCATCTTGAAAACTTCCTGTGGAGTCCCAAGTTTCATTCCATAATTTATTTCCGTTAGGGTCGAATTTCACTAATGTTATATCTTTGTTTACTGAGTCAAAGCTATTGGAAGATCCTGCAATATAAACATTATCGGAGGAGTCGACTCCAACTGTAAAAGCTTGATCGCTTTCAGATCCACCCCACGTTCTATTCCACAAGTGGTTTCCTGAACTATCCATCTTAACAACTAAAAAATTATATGATGGCGCCGAACCATTCAAACCCGCAAGATATATGTTATCATCACCGTCTAATGTTATAGCATAACAAGTTTGATAATTTAACCCACCAAAAGTGGACAGCCACTGCATATGTCCGGTACTATTATATTTTAACACAATTGTATCATATGATGTTAGAATTGATTGACTTACAACAAAAATATCATCATTTGAATCAATTTGTAGTCCCCAAAATGTATCATATGAACCCCCATGATAAGATCTTTTCCAAACTAAATCTCCTGAAGAATTAAATTTTAATAATAAACCGTCTAAATTGGGAAATGTTGTTCCATTTCCTCCTGCAACATATATGTTTTTCTGAGAATCTAGGGCAACATCATATCCGATTTCGTTTGCTCCATCATCCCAAGTAATATTCCAAAGTTGATCTCCTAAATTATTGTATTTAATTAAGATAATATCATTATCTGTTGTACCATTATATCCTACTGTATATAATTCTCCAGTATCTTCGTCAATAGTAATTCCCCTTCCATATTCTGCATCATACTGATTCCAAGGACTAAACCAATCTTCTGTTATTGATAATTTGGGTTCATCAATATTTTCTATAATAAAGAGATTAGGTTTATGTATCGGTGTATTTAATAAATAGAGACCTAAAATTCCTCCTAATAACAATAGGAGAACATAACTTATTCTTGCTTTCAAGATATTATTCACTATACATTTTATAAAATTTTTTTATTAAAATAAAAATAGACTATTACCTTTTTTTACTTTTCTCTCAGTTTAGTTTAAAAAAAATCACTCCTATTCTTAGATCAGTTAAACTGCTTTAAATGAGTATTTAATATATGAAAATTTGCACAGTATTAATTTAATCATAACTCTATATTCTTTTGCTGTTTTATAGTCAAATTCTATTAGATTAATTTTTTAATATTTATATGTTAGAAAATGTCTAATATAATACATAAATAATTAAATTAGAGTGATTAAATATGGTATTAGAAGAAAAATTCTTAGAAGGAAAAGGTGCACTAATCACGGGAGGTGCATCTGGATTTGGTCGCGGATTTGGATTCGCTTATGCTCAGAGAGGAGCAGATGTAGTTCTTGTGGATGTGAATGAAGAATTGCTAAGTGAAACAGCCCAAAAAATTTCGGATGAAACTGGCCAAAAAGTTATCCCAAAAGTATGTGATGTAACTGATTCAAATCAAGTTAAGCAGACAGTAAAAGATGCATTTTCAGAATTGGGTAACATATATACTTTAAATACGAACGCCGGGATTGGGCCGAGTTTTGGAAAAGATATTACCAGAATTAAAGAGAGTGTGTTTGATCAGATTATAAACGTAAATCTTAAAGGGCAATGGTTAGTCGCTAAAGAAGTGTCCAGAAAAATGAGAAAACAAGATTTTGAACCCTTAGCAGGGAAGATTATATGTACTGCTTCAATTGCGGGTATGGTAGTAGATGCGGGATTACCTATTTATAGCATAAGTAAAGTAGGAGTTATTGCAATGATGCAACTCTTTGCAAGAACTCTTGCTCCAAGGGTAACCGTTAATTCTATCTCTCCAGGATATCATGTCACAGGAATCTATGATAATAGGTTAGATATAATGAAAATGACTATGGATGAGGGACATGTGAAAACCCCATTAAATCGAATTGGAACAGTTGAAGATGTGGTTAACACATCATTATTCTTAGCATCTCCACTCTCAGATTTTATGACTGGACATAATTTACCATGCGATGGGGGGATAGCAGAAGTAGGCGTTCCCCCTTACTATTTTAAGTCAGACATTTAATTTTTCTACTTTTTTTCTTATTTAGAACCAAATGATCTATTATTTATAGAAGAGAGATCTTTTGCTCGATCGCTCAAGAGATCTTTAACCCTTTCTTTATCATCTTTATACCAATTTAACGCAAACATCCATAACAGAATCCCTGGGATTGTAAAAAATGCTATAAAAATCGAGACGATCTGATAATTTTCTCCAATGAAGGAGATAAAAATCCCACTAACTAAAGGACCTGTCCCAAAACTGATATTTTCTAAAAATTTGTTCCAAGAAATAATCTGTCCTTGTGCCTCAGGGAGGTTTATTTCTTGAATTACAGGTCCTTGGTTAATTTCATATAATGCTGATATCGATTGACTGATTAAAAAACATAATCCCATAGTCCAGAAAACAGGGAAACTAAACACATATAATAGATTTGCACCCTCTTCTTCACTTAAAATTGGAATTGGTATATAAAACAAAATAACAAAAAAGAAAGCACCTCCAAATAGAGCAATTATAATAAGATATAGTCTAATTTTATGATTTTTGGATGCCCATTGATCTGAAGCACGAGCAAGAAATATTCTCCCTAAAACTCCTGCGCTTATACCAAAAATGGTAATAAATAGACTCGTATTTAATGGAGACACATTATGAGGAGGATTTTGTATGTATGGTAAGAATAATATAGTTAAACTCCCCATGAATAATTGAGTAAAAACGCCCTCAAGGAGAGCAACTAAATTTGTTTTACTCAGCATTGTAGATCGCATCGTTTTTTTATCGATTTGATATTTATATTCAATTAATTCTTCCTTTAGTGCCTCCTTTAATTCATCAGTTTGAGCACCTCTTTTAGGTTCTTCCAATTGCATAAACATCACAATTCCAGAAATGATGAGTGCTAAACCTATTGAGCTAAAATAAATTCGCCATAATCCAGCTTGGACCAGATAACCGGAAAATAGAAAACCACTTAACTGGAAGATATTACGCACGACACCGTAAATACCGAAAAATCTCGACCTAATATTCATTGGAACTATATCATGTGCAAGGGATAGTACTGTCGGATAATTCCCGCCTGCAAAGAATGAAAAAGATAATGCAAAAATGTAAAAATAAATCCAAGATATAATCCCTTGACCCTCCAATGTAATAGATAATAATAACATACTCGAACCTCGTGCGCAAGCAACTAATAATAAAATCTTTTTTCTGTTATATTTATCGATAAATCTTCCAAATATGAGCCCTGCTATAGACATCATCCAGAACATAGAAGTAATCAAGATTCCCATTTCAAATGCATGATATGGATCGGCAGGCCAGAAAATTTTGGACAGAGGAACTATAATAATATAGATGCCACTAAAAGCGAGTATTTGGAAGCCACCTAATGGATAGATAGGCCACATATGCTTATTTATCGAAAATTTAGAATCTTTAATATAATCCTCAGCCATTACTTATAATTTTGTAGAACTAAATTAAATATTTTCTAATTTTCTACAAAGAATTAGTCAATTTATTCAAAAATAAGAAAAAGAAAAAAAAGATTAAAGGTTCAATATTATTTATTTTCACTAGTAATTTTCAGTTCTGGAATTTGTAAATTGGTTATCTTCTGAGGTTTTGTATTATATTCATTTTTTTCCATAATACTATAAAGTTTTTCTGCGTTCATTTTTAAGGAGGATTCCATTATCTCTTCAGCAAGTAACACATATGAAAATCCGGTTAAGAATGGAATACCCCAAAAAAATACTAATGTCATAAAAAACCCAAAAACTATATTCATAACTTCTCCTTGAAAAAATCCGGAAAAATCTACAGTTGAGAAAAATTGAATGAAAGTAATTATCGCAGAGATTCCTGCTACTCCCTTAATGATGTTTTGAGCCCAAATACTGATGGGTTCTATATCTGCTGGCTGGCGATGATTTTTAGCCTGGCGGAAATACACTATTCCTGTATCATCTAATAAAAAGTTCCCCGATATGAAAAACGAGAATACAATATAGGTTAATATCATTGGTAAGATGCAGAGTAAATTGAAACCAACAATAAAATTAAAGAATCTTTCAGTTGCAAATTGATCAAATCCTGTTGGATATCCTAAAAATGGCGCTAAAGTATTATAAGTATAGAAGCCTATGGCGATAGATAATAACAATGGTAAAAGAATTCTTTTTAATTTTAATAATAAACCTAATTCATCTCTCCCTTCCATATCTAAGACAATTATATCATTATAGTATCTTTTCGAAACTCTGAATGATAGATCCCTCAACTTTATAAAGAAATAGGCAAAGTTTGGTGCAAAATAATTATATATAGCAGCGGTGAGAGGTAATAAAGTATACCAGATAATGGTTGTGGTCAAATAAACTGTCGATATTTGGGTCATATAATGTCCAGTTATTAGTGTTTGATTGAAGATATTAATTTGAAGTAAGAACAATAAAAAAGTTAAAGTCATGAGAGAGATGATTACAATGTTTACAATCACGGCCAATTTTCGTTTCTTTAAGTTTTGAAGGACTTCTCCGCGCCTAACTTTGAGTTTCTTACTATTTCGAATTACCAGATACAATCCAATTAATAGCATTGCAATTAAGATTATAAAAACAGGTATCCCTAAGGGGAAAATGTTTGAGAGAAATATAGGAGTTGGGTCTTGCGAAGATAATGTCATAATTGATTGCCAACTGAAAATCAGAAGATCATTTTCACCATCTCCATCGAAATCCTCCATTGTTTGCCATTTGTCAGCCCATTGATCTGTATTTATTATTGCTAAATTCTTTTTAGTGACTGGATTGATAATATAATATCGAGTTACATCATTTGGGGAGAGTAAAGGATAATGAGGTTTCATTAAGACAATCTCTCCTAATGAGTCATCATCAAGATCCTCATTAAGAGGAAATATTTTTGCCTCTCCATCAGAAAATATTTCTTCGTATTCCCATATATATTCTCCAATAAAATTATAAGAATCAATTTCTTGTACAAAGGCTTTAATTTTATTTGTACGTGGTTCTTTATATCCCCTTAATAATATGATGATGTAGGTTTTATTATTAGCTTCTGCGTATGTCAATTCATTAATTGTTGCCTCATGATAATCAAAATCATCATCATTAGTTATATTATACGAAGCTCTGAAGGAACCATCTATTCCATCGTAAATACTTAGATTCAAACCATCTGTTTCATAATATTTAGTAAAAATAAGAAATTCATCAGTACCATCCTCATTTTGATCCTTAATTATCCTAAAATCTAAAATATCTTGTTGATAGTTTGCTATAAGGGAACCATATATCGGATTGAAAGGATCTAAGGTTGTTCGATTTAAAAGAGCGTATTTAGCATGATCAATATACATAATATGCTCCTCTCCATCATGGAAAAATGATTCTAACCGTGGGAAATTATTTTGTACATAAAAACTATGTAAACTGTATTCCGAATTCATATAATAATTTCGTTTCTGCGTCCCATTTATAAAATAACTTGTTATATTAACATCATAGTTATTGAGACCTTCTATTGAGCTATTAAAAAATTCTAAACAAATTAAATCCTCATCTGTATCCTCAAAATTATCGAAACTTAGCAAATCAATAAAACCCGTTTTTGGAAAGTCTTCAGATGGTCCATATATCAGCTCTGATCCATTCTTACCGGATATAATCTTATTCGTGAATTGATCAATGAAAATATATGGTATCCAATCACCTCCCCCGTTATAAGAATCAAAATACCAACTTTCATTGACTTTAGCAACATTTATAAAATAATCTTGAATCATATCACCATCTAAATCAGGTATTGCAAATACTTTTTTTACTGGACCTTGGAAAGATTTATTCCATAGGACTGATCCTTTTAACCCATCAAGTGCAACAATAGCACCATATTGAGGTGTATCATATAAAATCTCATCCGGATTTTCTCTACGATCGACATCTGCATAGGTGATAATATCCCCTTTTCCATCACCATTAATATCATCCGTTTCAAATCCTTTTAAATCGATTGAATAGGTTCCTTGAAGATCATCCCAGAACCAGCCTGGTTGTAGCTCCATTTGAGTAATGAAGATCATACTTAACCCTCCCAAAACCAAAAGAGAAATTCCAACAAGTAACCAATTTATAGGCTGTGCTTTTATCTTTTCACTTTTATGTAAATTCATATTAATTAAATATTAGTCTAGAAATTATTAAATCTAGTTTAAAAAGAAAAAGATATATGTAAAAAAGAGATTCAGAATATAATATATTAAAAAACTATCCAAAATAAATAGAGCCTTTATTATTGATTTACCTAAAAGGATATAAATTCGTAAAAGAACTACATCCCTTCCCTATCTCTGGAGTCATTCTTCCGATAATTCTAAAAATAATTCCTTCTCTACCACATTCTTCGCATTTATTAAAATCTACAATTTCAATAATATCATCAAGTAATACAACAACCCCTGCGTAAGAATTTACACCATAAGGAGTTATAAATTCTGCTACACCAGGTTCGTTTACTTTATTAATTCTCTCTAAAGTATCCATATCTCTAAGAATCATATAAGCTTTCTCTTTTTCAAGATGAAATAGAAAATCTTGATATTTTTCGCTCCAATGCCCTCCACAAGCCACTGGAATTTCGGTAGCTCCATAATTATCAACAATATTTCCATAGGGGATATTAAAGAAATCTGAAACTTTTTCCATAAATTCTGATTTTTCGATTGGATTCTCAAGTTTAATCCTTCCCTTTACTCCTTGCCAACCGCCTCCTCCTAACTGAACTCTAAAGCTTTCATCCATATCAAAACCTTTTTTATATTTCTTTTTGTAATCCATAAAGTTTTTGTACATAAGAGGTACAGAATTAGCAATTAAGGTAGGAGTCTTATTTTCTTCTATTTCTCTGAGAGATTTTTTCAATTTCTTAGCATTAATTTCGATAAAAGCTTTTGGTTTAAAATGAGTAATGAAATACAGGATAAACTTCCATGTCTTGAATTCTAAAAGATAATCTATATCATATTCTTCCCAAATTTCGGCTATATCACGATAAAAGAGATAACCACGTTTTCCTAACCATTCACCGGGCATTCTATTCATAAATGCTATAGAAGGTGCAAAAAGTATTAATCGCTCTATGGATTTCATATTTGAAAAATCTTCAAATACATCCGTATAATTCTTCTTAAAAACTTCAATATCTTTTGGTCCTCTCCCAACTACACTAGGATCTCCAGATGTAGATGAGCTTAGGGTCCAATGAGATAATTCTTCAAGAGGAATCCTTAATAATTGATCAAAAGTTCCATTAGATTCTTTAAAATAATTCCAATTAACAAATGGGATTTCTTCCAAATTTGATTCTTTGACAGTTTGATCGAAGTTATAATCTTTCTCTTCGCATAAATTTTTATAAAATTCACAATCTTGAGCAGTTTTCTTTATTTCAATTCTGAGGTCGTTAAAAAATGAATCTGATGAGCTATCCATAATTAAATAAATATGTCATATAATAAAAATTTTAATTCCTTGAAGGGGAAATAGTTCAAATTTAGTGCACAAAAATTTTAAATAAATAATATTTCTAAATATTCTTATTATTAATCCTTGCTTAATTTTAAATATCTTTTAAGCAAACCTATAATCTAATAAATAAAAAAATAATTGAAGTGTAAATAATATGTTGAATATTATAATAGCTATTTTACAGATACTGCTTGCTTTAGGATTTATTGGCTTTTGGATTTTTTTCTTTTTAGTAGAGAATAGAAATCCTGAAAATACTGAAATTTATTTAGCATTCGAACGTTCATTTCCAGTACCCGACTTAGGATGGATCACACCATGCTTACTTGTGGCTGCAATAGGTTTAATTATAAATGAAGGATTTGGACTATTTTTTACGATTATTTCAGGAAGCGCATTGATATTTTTGGGATTATTAGATATATCATTTAATGTTCAAAACGGAGGATATAAGAAATCTCTTTCAGATACAATCATGAATTTGTTCATAAATCTAATATGCGTAATTTTGGGACCAATTTTTCTTTGGTATGCTTGGACCATATTTTCTACTATTAAAATATAAAATAGAGATGAGATTATGACTAAGAAAAAATTGCTAAAAAAACAACCCTTCAAAGATAAAAGTGCCATTATATGCGGAGCTAGCGAGGGATTAGGATTAGCTACGGCAAAAGAGTTTGTGAAATTAGGGGGGAGTGTATGTATTAATGCTCGAAGGGAAGAGAAGTTAAACAATGCTAAATCGGAATTAAAAGCATTAATACTTGATGAATCTCAATATATTGTGTCAATATCTTGTGATGCCACAAATATGGTAAAATTAAAACCGTTAATCGAAGAGTTCATAAAAAATAGGGGAGCTCCAGATTATCTTATAAATTTAGTAGGTACGGCATTCCCTAATTATCTAGAGAATTTATCACTTGAAGATTTTAAAAAACAAATGGATGTAAATTATTACGGTCAAGTTGTCCCTACATTGATTTTACTCCCCCATTTTATGAAAAGAAAAAAAGGTCATATTGCATTTGTTTCTTCTGCTGGGGCATTTCTCGGTCTTATTGGATATGCTGCATATACACCAACAAAAGCTGCACTCTTAGGATTAGCTGAGGTTTTAAAAAATGAACTCTCTCCCTATAAGATAGATATTTCTGTTATTTTACCAGGTGATATGGATACAGAAGGCTTTAAAAAAGAAAATGAATCAAAACCAGAAGAAAATAAAATAATTTCAGAAAAAAGTAAGCTGATGCCACCAGAAGAAGTTGCTGAATGTTTTATAGAAGGAATTCTTGATAAAGATTTTTATATCACTCCCGGAGATGTGGGTTTTATGTTTTGGGCAAAAAGGCACCTCCCCAAATTGGTTTTTAATATTCTTGATAAAGATCTTAAGAAAGCCAGAAAAAAATTAGGAAAAGACACAGATTATTAATTTTTTTTTATTTTATTTAAGAATCTTATTATATTTAAACTAAAAGATAAGATTAATCTCCTTTTTTCACGACACCCGAGAATTCAGAGAACTGTTTAAATATTTTGGGGTCGTTATCTTCAATTTTCGCAAAAATATTTACAGCAGAAGCCGCTTTTGGCTTATCGCTTGTGCTTGCGGGAGTTTTTCCAAAAAATATACAGAAACCGCTTCCACCCATCCAATAACCCACATCTCCAACTTCACATTCTACTTGTGAATTTTCAGCATCGATCTCAACAGGAATAGGTCCATATAATTCTTCACCCCATCTTGTGAGGTTAATTTCAAAGGGTAATGAATCCCAAATAGCGTTGCAAGTTTTCGGATTTTTTTCTTTCAATAACCTTGCCTTAATTTCACCAATCTCTTTATTTTCAATTATAATATATTCCATTTCTAAAACCTCTGTATTTATTTGAGAAAATTTAATAAAACCAAGTAAATAAGGGTTATTTTTTTAAAATATTAAAAGATTTAAATTCAAGAAACTCTAAATTATGATATATTGAATAAAACCAAAATTAGAGGTGAAAATTTTGGATAAAACGACTTATTATACATATTTGTTTAAGATTGGTGGGATATTTAACTGGATTATGGCTTTATCATTTTTGATTTTAAGTCTTATTTTACCAAACGTTTTTGAATTATTTGGATCATCGCAACCGCCGACACTATTTTTTTTACATTCATTATTAGGATTAATTTTTGTATATGGGATTGGATATTTTATTGTAGGCTTGGATATTAATAAAAATCGGGGATGCGTTTGGTTAGGAATACTAAGTAAATTGACATTTTTTACATTCTGTGTGATATATTTCCTAATAGGAGATTTAACATTCGTAATAGTTCTATTTGGAACCTTGGATTTCATATTTGCGTGTCTATTTATCGAATTTTTAGTCAATAATAAACAAAAATAAGCATTTGAAAATCAATATGAAGATTTATTACTCATTTTTTTTTATTTCTTTTAATCAGATAAGCTTACTTAATTCATTATTAAAGTACATAAAATATGAATGAAAATCAAAATTCAAAAAATTATTCAGAGTTTCCATTTAGAGATGAAGACTTGAATGTTGAAGAGAGAATCAAAGATTTATTGAAGAGATTAACATTAAAGGAAAAATTTAAATTATTAGCTGGACGTCATCAATGGGAAACAAAGCCTATTAAGAGATTAGGGATTAAACCTTTTTTAATGACTGATGGACCGCATGGAGTAGCACCTCATAGTTCAGGAGGAAGAGAATGTACATATTTTCCAGTAGGGATTTGCAGAGCCGCAACTTGGAATCCAAACCTTTCTTTTGAGTTTGGAAAAGCCTTAGCGGAAGAAGTCAGAGAAATTGGTTCACATATGATCTTAGGTCCAGGGGTAAATATTGACCGGACACCGCTTTGCGGTCGTACGTTTGAATATCAGACCGAAGATCCATATCTTAACAAGGAATTAGCTGTACCAGTTATTAAGGGAATACAAGGTGAGCGAATTGCTGCATGTATCAAACATTCTATTTGTAATAATCAAGAAATAAATAGATATACATATAATGCGGATATAAGTCAGAGAACATTAGAAGAGATTTATTTCCCTGCATTTAAAGCAGCCGTTGAGGAAGCGAATGTTTGGTCTGTTATGGGATCCTATAACAAAATAAATGGGATTTATGGATGCGCTCATAAGGTATTAATTAAAGAAACTCTTATGGAAAAATGGGGATTCAGAGGATTTGTAGTTAGTGACTGGAATGCGACTCATAATATTGAAAAAGTTGAGGATTGCATTAAAGCAGGCTTATCTTTAGAAATGCCTCGAGCAAAAAAATACAAACATAGTAATCTAGAAGGGGCTTATTCAAAAGGCTTTTTTAATGAAGATGATTTAGATAAAGTTATAAATCCTCTTTTAAGAGTGATGTTTTTAGTAGGATTATTTGATAAAAAGGAGAATTTGCCTGTTGGGTCTCGCAATACTTCGGAACATAAAAAAATATCTAGGAAAATTGCTGAAGAAGGAATTGTTCTTCTTAAAAATGAGAGGGAACTTCTTCCATTAGATATTAATAAGATTAAAACCATTGCGATAAAGGGACCTAATGCAGATAGAAATTTTGCTGAAGGGGGAGGGAGTTCTGCTGTAAAACCACCATATGAAATCACTCCGCTTGAAGGTTTAAAACAGAAAATTGCTAGAAAGATTAAGATAATTGACGATTTCTCCCAAGCAGATGTAGTTATATTAATACTTGGACTTAATCATGAAGAGAATAATGATACTGAGGGTTGGGATAGAAATACTCTTGAGTTACCTCAAAATCAATTGGATCTAATCGATCAGGTTGCTGAACAAAACAAGAAAACTATAATTATTCTAATTAATGGAAGTCCAATTAAGATGGATAGTTGGATTGGGAAAGTGAACGGAATAATAGAGGCATGGTATCCTGGGCAAGAGGGTGGACATGTAATTACAGATATAATTTTTGGAGATATTAATCCTTCTGGAAAATTACCCCTCACTTTTCCGAAAAAACTAGAAGATTCTCCCGCGCACACTTCAGAAAGAAGATATCCTGGAAATGAAAAGGTTTTCTATGATGAAGGTATTTTCGTTGGTTATCGCTATTTTGATAAATATGGAATTGAACCCTTATTTCCGTTTGGTTTCGGCTTGTCATATACTTCTTTTAAATATAAAAATTTAAAGATTAATAAATCCCAACTGAAGTTTAATGAAGATTTAGAAGTTTCTCTTGAATTAGAAAATATTGGTGATAAACCTGGGGCGGAAATCATTCAATTATATATCCAAGCGATCACACCTCAAGTCGAACGTCCTTTAAAAGAGTTAAGACGATTTAAAAAAGTGTCTTTGAATTCAGGAAAAAATATAAAAATAGATTTTCGAATAAATAAGCATGATTTAGCTTATTTTGATGAAAAACTGAATTCTTGGAATACTAATGATGGAAGGTACAATATTTTAATAGGGAGTTCTTCGCGTAATATAAAACTAGAGGAGTCGTTTGAATATAAAAAATAAATGAAATTGATAAGGATGTACGAATTAATCCCGATTTTTTTTATCATATATCTTTTTTTTGGACTCTTCAACTTTAATGAGCAATTTTCCAACTATTCGATGACTAAAAACTTGTAAGAAAGAAATCAACCACCACCATCTAGGAACAAAAATTTCTCTTTTATACTTTCTGGATGCTTTTAGAACTCTTTTCGCGATATCTGTAGGTTCTATAAGTTTATAAAGTCCACCTTTTTCTTTGTATGTTTCAACCCATTCTCTTAAAGCTGGGTCTGCATCCCAGAATCTTGATTTCGTAGGAGCTGGACAAACAGTAATTACTTCTATTCCCTGATCGGCCATACGATATTCTCTTCTTAGTGAATCAGCTAATCCTACAATCGCAAATTTACTTGCGCAATAAGCACTCATATTTGGAACACCTGTTTTTCCTCCAGAACTAGAAGTAAAAATTAACTGTCCTTCTCTTCTTTTAGGATTTTTTTCAGTTGGAGCGGGGCGTCCTATATATGGGAGAGCTGATTGAAGTACTAGCCACATTCCATCAAGATTCACAGACATAATCTTTCTGTATTCTTCAAATGTCCCTCCATTCGTGATTGAACACATTTTACCAATTCCAGCATTATTGTGAATGATATCTATATATTGTTCCTTTTTCCCGATGGAAATTATTACATTTTTCACTTGTTCTTGATTAGTAACATCCATTTCCATTATATCGACGCTTTCTGCTCCTAAATCCTCTAATTCTTCTTTCAAGGTACTTAATTCTGCTCCAGGAATATCTAAAAGATACATTCGCATTCCTAATGGTGCAAATGAACGACAAACTTCCGAACCTATATCTCCCCCTGCACCAGTAATTACAAATACTTTTCCTTCATACCATTTCTTTTTATGTCCCATAATTTATTCACAACTACTTTGTTTTAATCAATTTTTTATGATTTTTGATAATTATAAAATTGTATTTCAAGCTAATAATAATTATATTCAATTAGCAGATTTTATAATTAATGAAGATGATCATCGAAAAAACAATCGAAAAAATTACACAGATAGAAGACGAAAATAAAATAACGCCTCCTAAAGTTTCAAAAGTGGTAATTGGATTGGGATATACGGGAGTAGAACTAAAATTTAGTGATAATACCCTACAATTAGGCGTCGCATTTACTCTTCCTGATTTCCTATTAAATAAGGGTTGCTCAAAGATTAATTTTGCGGGAAATTTAACCGAAAAAAAAGCTCAAGAATTATTAAATTGGGCTAAAAATGAGGCAAGTTTGCAAAAAGTTATTGGTATTGCGACTTTAAATGCTTTTTCACAATATATTTTGCAGAGCAAAAAAGCTGAATATAAATTTTTACATAAAGATCTAATAAAATATCTAGATCCGAATAATGATATGAAAGTTACCTTTATTGGTTTAATAGAACCCATGATAAGACAAATTTCTAAAATAACTAAAAATATATTGATTATTGAAAAAAATTTGGAATTCTCGCAATTTTTTGAAAAATTTAAGCTCTTAAGAAGCATTGATGAGATTTCTCAAGACGATTTAGATACGGATATTTTAATTTGTACCGGGACTTCGATAATAAACGATACTTTAGAAAAAATATTAGATACATTTAGGAAAAAAGCGAATTTTATAGCTTTAATAGGTCCAACTGCAAGCATGATCCCTGAGATCTTTTTTGACTATGGTATAGATCTCATCGGTGGGATGACATTTAAAAATTCAGAAGCGACTTTTAGGGTTCTCCAAGAAGCTGGAGGCACAAGATTTTTCAAAAAATATGCTAGTAAATATAATCTTGTATCTGGTTAACTAAGATTCGAATTTATGCTTCTAAAATTCAAACAATCTTTTGATTGTAATGAAAAAATCTTTTTATAAAAGCATCTATATCTAGTGTAATTTAGAAAAAAGATATCAATATGCGAAATCATGAAAAAAAAACTATATATTAAAAAATTAAAACTATTTTTTCCATTAATCATATTATTTCTTATTCCATTAAGCATTCATCTTTTAGGGAGGATTAAGACAGAAAATCAAACCACAGTTCTTATTTCTCCAGAAAACTCAAATTTGTTCTCTTCTGATTCAGAAATGAATGGAAGCGAATATTTAATTATTACTCATCAGAATTTTTCTGATTCAATAAAGATCTTAGCAGAAGATAAGATTAAACATGGATTATCGACTAAGATTGTAAATTCATCATCTATTTGCGAAAACCCTACTCCAGAAAATATTTCTGATTATATTCAGAATGCTTATGATACCTGGAATCCGCAACCTAAATACGTTTTATTGGTTGGAGATGTCGAATATATTCCAGCTCATACTTGCGAAGGTTATCCTTATAGTACCGATCTATATTATGCGACGGTCAATGGATCTGATTATTTTCCTGATTTATATGTCGGGAGATTCCCTGTAAAAAATAATGAGGAGCTTGAAATTATCATTAATAAAACAATAAATTACGAAGAAAATTATGACCCGAATGAGGCAATGTTCTCTCATGTGCTTCTTGCCGCATATGAACAATCTACAAGATATTATATTGAAACATCCGAATCAATTAGAACATTTTTAGAAAATAATTCTTATACTACTACTTGTGTTTATACGGGTGGAGAATATACAGGAACAACAGAGGATATTATTAATTGTGTTAATGAAGGGGCGCTTTTATTAAATCATAGGGATCATGGAGGGATTTATGGTTGGAGCTTTCCCTCATTTTCAATATCAGATATTAATGATCTTAATAATAGTCATTTCCAACCAGTTATGTTCTCAATTAACTGTTTAAGCGGATCATTCGATTATTCTTCTGATTGCTTTGGAGAGGCAATTCTAAAGGCAGAAAATAAAGGAATAACAGCATTTATTGGAGCATCAACCGTAAGTTATAGTGGATACAATGATGAATTAAATAAAGGCTTATTTGCTTCAATATTTCCCGGATATTATCCCGATTATTCCAATGGTAATGTAACTCGCACCGCAAAATTAGGAGGGATTCTTAACTTTGGAAAAATGTTTATGTATGATAAATATTATCTAACCAACGGAGAGGGTTACAGTTGGACACCAAATGAATTAACAACTCAGTTACAATTTGAAATTATTAATCTTTTAGGAGATCCGGAGTTATCAGTTATAGATCTTGAAGCTCCAGAAATATATAATCTATCATTGAATTCGGATACTTTATTTTATGGTGAAACACAAAAATTAAGTTTTGATATTTTAGAAAAATTTGCTTTAGATACTATTAATATAACTATAAATGATAATAGCTATTTATTAACGAATCTAACCGAGGAGTATTATGAATATAGCTTTCAACCAAATAATATTGGAAAAATAATTTATAAAATCGAAGTAAACGATACTTCGGGAAATAGTGTCAATTGTACAGGTGATTTTTATGTAAACCCCCAACCAATGAAAATAGAAACCCCTAAAACACTATTAAACATATTAGGCAATAATTATTTTTCATTTGATATAAATTTAACAGGCTCCATCTCTGGATTATTGTCTGGACCAGCTAATATTTCTACTGATTGGTCCAAGGATTATAATGTCGTAAATCATAATAATGGAACATTTACTCTTAATCTTTCAGCTGCAAATATCCCCGAAAGTGGAACAACAGAATTTTATTCAATAGAAATCTATGCTATTAAAACAAATTATGTAAGTACTTCAGAATTTGTAAATGTTACAATAAATCCTATTCAAACATTATTAAATGTGAATACTTCTATTTTAAAAGTCTATATTAACCAAACATTTTATCTTAAAGTAAATTTCACAGAGGAAGTATCTGGGCAATTGATATCTAATGCTAATTGTTCAGTAGACCGGGTAAAGAATGTTAATATCACCAAAGCGTCTAGTGGATTTATTATCTCATTTTCAACATTAGGACTTAAAAAAGAAAATTATACTGCTTCAATTACTCTCAATAAACCGGGTTATGAAACATCTACTATAAATACAAAAGTTATTATTGAAGAACCCCCTCCATCTTTAAGGATTGATTTTGTTGTTGTTCCTCTCGTGTTGATCAGTATTGCAGGAATCTCAATAGTGATAATTAAGAAGCTCTATTAATAAAATCTAAAAATAATGCTATTATTTTTTTTTACATCATTATTCATTTTACAAGAGCTATTTAGACTTTTACTTAATTGCTAAAATAACCAAATTTCTATAATTTTTAAAAAGCAAATTTAAATATATGAAATGTCTTTTTTTTTTTATGTTTATCTCTTAGAGTTCCTTAGCTTATAATGTTATTATTTAATAGAAATTAAGCAAGAAACTAAGATAATGGGGAAAACGATAATAGGAATTAACACAAAAATTTGTAATTCATAAATTAGAAAATTATCATACTAATAATTAGAAATTTTAGAAATTAAAATGGGGTTTTATAATGGAAGGAAAGACAAAAGAAGAGATATTTGTTTATTTGTTGGTTTATTTATTGTTATTTTTATTCCAATAGCTCTATACAATATAGTTAATTTTACTAGTTTTAATAATCATCAAAATAGATATTATATTGACGACAAAGAGATTTTTTCTACTAAAATAAGCGGATCCGAACCAAATGGTGCCCCACTATTGATTCATCAATATGCAAATGTTTCAAATAGTGAATTTCCAAATTCCTTCCCCACGAATATTAGTTTTACGCTTGCTCAAGGATGGGAGACTAAAAACATTTCCATTGAGTATGAAGGAGTCAGTTATATAAAAGATAGAGTGGTAAATGGTGATTTTCCAACAGATTTGAGTGATTGGAATTTTAAAACTAATAAAAATAATAATTTTTCTGGTGTATGGGAAGGAGAAGATCCCCGAGCTGGAATTTCTCAAGTAATCGCAGATACAACAAGTTATAATAAAACTGATTATGGATATTTAATCCAAAATTTATCTTTAAATGAAGGCTTAAGCAATAAATTAGCAACACTTTCAATAGATACTCATTGCAAAGGAGTCACAGAAGCAGATGTAAGTTTATATATGGCAATCTCAATAAATGAGAAGGAAGTGAATAAAACAATTCCATTGAATTATATCTTAGAAGAACAATGGCAAACTCAAATATTACAATATGATCCAATAGAAGAAGGACAAGAATTACCAGGGAATATCACAATTAAAGTTGGGGTCTGGGTTAATTCAAATACTACTACTGGTAAACAAATAATACTTAGTCTTGATAATATTAAATTTAATCTATGGACCGAGCCAAACCAACCGAATCTTGCAATAGCTAATGATGTAGGTAATATAGCGCCAGAAACCAATTATACTTATATTAATACGTCTTATGGAAAAGGATACTCTTTCATTAATACTGAATATTATTCTGATATCACAAAAGATATCAAATTTAGTATATATACGAATTTTTCGGGAGTTTTAGATTCTTCAATTGATCAAATCACAATTCATTCAATAGTGATGAAAGAATTTAATTCAACCTATTCAGAAAATCCCGGTAGCTTTTATAGTACAAATAATGAAATATTATGGGAGACAGATTTTCAAATTTCAAATCCCTCAGAGTATCAGATTTATATTATAGAGATCTTTAAACCTGTAGATTGGAATATTACGAATATAAGAGATAGTTATGATGAAGAGCGACTAAAAGATTGTTCGGGTACGGATTTAGGATCAAATAAGACAATTATTCCCGAATTTATTATTCAAACTGGTTTATGGCATTTAGAAGCAAAAAGTAATAATTATATCACAAATGCCAACATTGGTGTTTGGAATGGGTTTTCATTTCTAAGTCAAACTGAATTATGGTTCATGGATTTATTTCAAGTAAATTTTTCTCTTGATAATTCTATCACTCCAGAAAATACTCAAATAAACTCAACAATCTATTATCCCAATGGATCTTTATTTTTGACTGAAACGGAGACTATTGATTCTTACAATATTCAATTAGGTAATTATACAGTTGGGAGTAATATGATTGTTGGAACTTACCAAGTTCACATAATTTGGGCAAATGACCAATCTTATTTGTCTAAAACTCAATTGGGGTTCAGAATAATATTTTTTGATGTGATTCATAATACTAGTTTAACTGTTATAAACCCTTTCATCGAAGCAAAAAAAGGAGAACCAGTTCTTTTAAAAGTCAAATATTGGGATGTTGATATAAATGATAGAGTTAGATTTGCTTCAGTAAGATATAACTCTAGTTATGGAACTAATGGCGATATGTTATATCAAGGTGGAGGTCAGTATATTGCTGAGATTGATACTTCTTCTCTCAATGAAACTTTTTATTATTTTTCTTTTATCGCTAAACAGGATTATTATCAAACTCAAAATAAAACTGATCTTATCCAATTAAACATAATTTACCAATCTTTGAAATTAGAAGTTCCCAAAACAACGTTATCTGCATCTGGTAATAATTATTTTTCATGTGAGATAAACGTGACAGGTTTAGATTCTGGATCTCTAATACCTGGAGCCAATATATCGACGGATTGGGAAAATGAACCCGCAATATTAGAATATGAGGATGGTAAATTTGTTCTTAATTTCTCAACCGCAAATTATCCAAAAAGTGGAGGAATAGAAACTCAATCCATTCAATTATTTGCCAATAAAACAGGATATGGTGATACATCCGAATTTATATACGTTACTATCACACCTGTTGTTGCTAATCTTAATGTTTCAATAAATGGTGAAATCATTAATCAAGATCAATCGATTGAGATATATTTTAGAGAAGAATTAGAAATAAATTGTACAGTTTATGCTTTTGGAGAAAAAAAATATGTATCTAATGGAACTATTACTTTGATTGCAGAAAATTTAGAGAGAAATTTTACGGAATTCACTCCAAATAACTACAGTCTCACAGTTTCAATCAATCCTATTAATTTCGAGCCAGGTTTAAATTTTGTTAAATTAGTCTTTGAGAAAGATGGTTATGAGGATTTCGTTTTTGGATTTCAAATTGATGCAAAAAGAATAGGATTCCAAATTAACCCTGTTAATTTCGAAACCTCTATTATAACGGAAAGTGGAAAAGATCCCTTAATTCGAGTGCAATTGATTGATTCCTTAAATAATGAATCTATAGAAAATGCAACATTTACATATTCTTGGGATTTTGGATATGGTCAGTTGACAGAAGTAAGTGAAGGCATTTATGAAACTCAAATCGATTTGCCTACGGGAATCTTAAGTGGTTCTTTTGAAATTAAATTTCTAGTTTCTAAAAATGAGTTTTATGAAATTAAGCAATTTTCATATATTTTAGTTATTTCTGAACCTCCACCATCAAACATTAATTTTTGGGTTATAGTTGTCGTATTGTTCATTATTGTTGGAGTAGCATCTAGTTTACTTTTAAGAACTTATGTGTATATCCCAAGAAAAGAGGCAAAAGAAAAAGAATTTCAAGAAAAAATCCAACCATTTAAAGATGCTAGAAATATAATAGGGATAAATATAATACATAAAGACTCAGGATTATCTGTCTATTTTGAAAGGTATTCCTATTTAAAAGATATAGATCAAAGTTTGTTTTCAGGTTTTATTCAAGCAATTATGATATTTGGCAGAGAGATAGGAAAAGAAAAAAAGAAGGAAAAGGGAATCTCCAAAAGAGATTTAAAAGTTGCTGAGTTAGATTTTAAATATTTTTATACTTTATTATGTGATTATAAGGAATTAAGAATTCTTTTAATTCTTAGAAACAGCGCATCAGATAATTTAAAAAACAAATTATCTATAACAATAAAACATTTATATTCAAAAATTTCAGTTCTCCTACAAGATTTTGCCGGAAATTTAAAACCATTTGGAGAGAAAATTGCTCCAGTACTGAATGAAAATTTAAACCTTTTCTATAAACATAGCTTTAAAATCACCAGTGAACGCAAGTATTATAATAAGATAAAAGCAGAAAATTTGTTATCGAAAATGGAAACAAGAGTTTTGAATGTTATTGAAGCTCTAACTCAAACTAGTGAAATTTTTGACTTTTCTGATGTTTTTGAGTTTATATCGGAAAAAAATGAAGACTTAGTCATTGAAGGCTTTATGTCTCTTTTTCATAAGAGAATGATTGTTCCAGTAGAAAAAGACTTTTTGGAATCATAAATAAGGTATTAACTATAATTTTTATTTTTTAATTATATTTTCTTTGCTTATTATATTTCAAGAATAAGTTCTGCAAAAGAGTATAATTTTATATCATAATGAGTTGTATTTCTTCTTTCTAAATCTTTTTTCTTATCTTCATAGAAGAATTCTAATTCGTCTATTTTATTTTTTATGTTTCTAATATCATTTTTTAGGAATTGTATCTGTTCTTCTAATTTCTCCAAGTCTTTCAAGCGTTCAGATTTTCTCTCTTTGTCTTTAAGTTTATTTATATTTTCCATCTGTTTCTCAGAAGGCTTTCGATTCTCTTTACGCTCTAATTTTATTTTAAAATTCTCTAGTTTCATTTGTAATCCTCTTTTTTTATGGTTATAAATTTTTTCCTTCTTTCTTTGCTCAAATTTATATATTTTATCGTTTAATCTATAAATCTCAGATTTCCAATTCAGATTTTTTTCTTTTGACAAAATTTCTGCTCGCTCAATTAAATTTTGGACTTTAAATTCGGTTATTTCCATTTCGTTTTCTCTTTCGGATTCAAAAGAGTAAAATTTATCAAAATTCCTAATATCTAATATAATTTCTTCTAAATCCTTTATCTCTTTCCCATTTTTATCGATTATAATAGGAATTAAATTTTCTTCAATAAGGAATCCTTGAAATTTTGTTCTAAAAATTAATAAATATATCCTATCCATATTTACTAGTTTTTCTTGAAATTCTTTTGGTAAATGTTGTTTTTTAAGAGTTAATTTCGTGAAACTCCCATTAAAAATATCACTTTTGCAAAATTTCAGAATTTCATTTATCATTGGATGTCCTAAAGCAAAAAAATCCTTCTCCTCTTTTGCTTTTGCCAATTCTAAATCGAAGGTTCCTTCATATTGCCAATCAAGAAATTTTCGAGACTTTTCTAGAAAGAAGTTTGAAAGACTTATTCTAGTAAAATATTTTATATCATCCTTTTTCGTGATATTTGAATGATTCAATATGCTTAATTCACCATATTTGCCACTTTCTAATGAAAAAAAAGCGTCTATAAGATGGTAGAGCTCATTGTGAGTTAATTTTACATCCCCACACGATAAATAATTCATGAGAGAATCCATCTGAAAAGATTTTTTATCTATAAGCAGATCATCCAATTGCATCTCCATTTCATTTGTTTTTTTGATTTGATTGTCTAGATTTCTATTAAATTCCCTTAATTTCTTCTGTTTTTCTTTATCATCAGTAAATATTAAGTTTTTAAAGTCCTCTTCAATTTTTCCGATAATTGGTTCTAATTTTCCTATAGATTCCTTAAATAAATTAATTCGTTTATTTAATGCGAGGATTATATCTGTTTCTATAGTTCCTTCCATAAAAAAATTATAGATATAAATTTTTTCTGATTTTTGCCCAATTCTATCTAATCGTCCGATTCTTTGTTCTAATTTCATAGGATTCCAAGGAAGATCGTAATTAATTAAAATTCTACAAAATTGGAAATTACGCCCTTCTCCCCCGATCTCTGTAGATAAAAGCACTGAAAAGGTGTTATTTTCTCTAAATCTTCTTACTGATTCTGCTTTTTCTTGCTTATTCTTCCCACCGTAAAAAGTTTCAACGAAAAAATCTGATTTCTCTCTCTCTATTCTCTCCTTTAAATATTTTAAAGTATCTACAAACTGAGTAAAAATAATAATTTTCTCTTTTGGATTATTCTCATAAATTCTATTGAGAAGTTCCAATAGTTTCTCCGATTTTGAGTCGTAAGGAATTGCTATGAGTTTTTTGTAAAAATCTAATAAAATCTTTTCTTGATTTTCCAAATTCAATATTTTTTTTGAGGAATCATATTTATGATCTATTATTCCATTATCTAACGTTCTTTCTTCTAATTCCGATTCAAAGTATTCAGGATCTTCCTTCTTAAGAGTTTCTATATAATCAAAGTGCTCCTTCTTTTTATTTATCTGTTTTAATCTTCTTTCAAGGCTTTTTAGAAATGCATACTTCGAACTGGTCAGAAGTTTTTGAAGTGTGGTTATAACAAAACCGAGTCCAATATTTCTGTTTTTTAGATCCCCCGCCATATTATAAATCTTGGCCAAATATAGACGGATCTCATTATAAATTTCAAGTTCTTCTTGTTTAGGATTCACTAAGATAGTTTTCACAATACGTTCATTAATATAGTCTTCTGAGATTACATTCTTTTTCCTGTTTCGTATAAGAAATTTTGATAGAGTATGTTCTTTCTCTAATTTTTTGAAGATTGCTTCTTTTTTATTAGGATCTTGCATTTGATTAACAAATTCATTTAAAGTAATATTAGGATTGATATAATTGAGGTCTTTAAGCAATTTTATAGTATTTTTCACTTCAAATGTATTTAGTTTATCTAATTGTGAGATATTTTTTACTAAAAGACTAATAAAGGGCATATTTTTTCTAAAATGCTCAAAATCACTAAAACTTTCAAATGCCTCGGGATGTACAAGTTCAATTAGAGAAAAAAGTTCAAATGAATGCAACTGTAAGGGAGTTGCTGTTAATAACAATAATGATTCCGCAATTTGACTTAAATTTCTGCCTAATTTATAATTTAGTGTTTCCCTATAATTACATGTTGCCATATTAAGCAGATATCTTCTTAAGTGATGCGCCTCATCAAAAACCACTATATCCCAAGAGATTTGAGATAATAGGCTGATATATTTTGGATTACGCGCAAATTGTAAGGAACATATAATTAAATTATCATAATAGAAGGGATTTTTCAATAAATTTGAACTTTTATAACTTCCCTTTTTCTGTAATTTTTTAATTTTCTTACCATCATATATTTTAAACTTAATATTGAATTTGTTCGAAAACTCAAATTTCCATTGATTAATAAGGGTAGCAGGTGTTATTATTAGAATTCTATCTGCTAAGTTTCGCGCCATCATTTCTTTGATATATATACCTGCTTCAATTGTCTTCCCTAATCCAACCTCATCTGCAAGAATCATTCTTGGAAAATACTTTTCTGATAAACGATGCGCAACATTGATTTGATGAGGCATTAAAGAGAGTCTTGAATTAGTAATGCACTTAATCTGATGGGATGTATAATAAGAATGAAACAGCGTTGCCCAATATTTTATTAGGAAATTTTTTGGGGGATCCAACTTATTTTTAAAAACTTTCTCTTGAGAGGGAACTTTTAAGGGAGATATAATTTCTGATTCAAAAATTTGGGTTTTTTTTCCATCAGAAAAGAGAAATTCATAGGATAATTCCCCATTTTTTATAATAAAATCAGGAGAGTTAATTATGCCAATTCCTTGATTGGTTTTTACTTTCTCATTTACTTGAAAAACGTGATGAATTAGATCGATAGGATGTATAATTTTAATTGCCCCATCCTCAAATTCAACCTTATATTTTTTGATAAAGTATGTATCTTTCTTATCCAAGGACTTTGATGCCGGAATGTTTAATTCTTTTATTATTTTACCAATTCCCAATTCTGGATTTAATCTATATATTACGCAATTATAAAGATTGAATTTCTTTCCTGAACAGTGAATATTATAACATTTAGAATACTTTGAGGCTAAAATATTTCCACAGAATGGACATGTTTTTGATTTTCCAAATGTGATTGATTGCGGTTTTTGGTTCATTTCAAAGCTCTGTATGGATTTATGGATATAAAAAATTAAAATTGATTCTTATACAATAAAATAATTAATTATCGATTATCAAAGAATTTTATTATTTTATTGAAATTTAGACTCATTAATTCAAAATAAAAATATATTTAATAATTTTAAAATTAATAATGATTTAAGGACGCGAACCTCTCATTTATAAGATTTTCCTTCTCAAATTCATCCTCAAATTCATCCTATAAGAATCCATAATTAAACTTAGTATAATCACTCGGCTTAAGCAAGAAATTCGAAAAAGAATTATGAGAAATATTAATTTTTTACAGAACTCTAAATAAAACTATTTAGGTTTTTCTAAACACATATATTGCCCATCCCAACGTGTCTCGCTCCCAATTCAGATATAGATACTTTTCTTTATTTAATCTGCCTAAAAGCTCGGGAATATCAGGATCGTCTGGATTTGCTTGGACATACTTATCTGTTGCGTACCATTGAAGCCCGAGATATCTATCCCATTCGTCGGAGTTACTCACGAAGCTGTACAATAGATTTAAACCTATATTTTCTCCAATTTGTACATTCCCAAGATGCGTCGTGTAAGTTTCGTATTTAACTTCCGAAAGGTTAAAATATTCTTTTGGGGGCTTACAGATCCAAAAAGGTTCTCCCACCACGATGAGTCCGTTGCGATTGGTTTGACTCATCAAATATTTAAGTGTGCCCTTATGTCCGTTATAAATCCAACTGGCACCTAAACAACATGTGAGGTCGAAGCTCTCCGGTGCATCAGGTTTATAATCAGCACCATCCATTTCAATTAGTTTTAAATCGGCATTCGGAACACGTTCTTTCGCTTTTCTTCTAGCATCACCGAGGTGGTATGGCGAGAGATCAACACCTATACCGGACACATTATACTTTTCGATAAGCCGAATCAGAAACTCGCCTTTACCGGTGGCAATATCTAACACTTTCGAGTCCGATCTTAATTTCATAAGATCAATAAGCAAATTCAATTTTTCAACGCTTGTAGGATTGCACACAAGGTGCTCCTTATGTGTCACATCGTAATATTTCCAAAATTCCATTTTCATCTACTTATATAGTTTGAGATAACTATTGATTGTTGTGATTTAAAGAAAAATATATATATTAAGAGATTTAGAGTCAGATTCTTGTCATCCCATTAACCTAGCAAAATTTATTTCTTCCCATATAAAAGAGTCGTTTTTCATTCCCGGCATCTTTAAAAGAAATCATTTTTCTTTTAATTAATTTGTCTACATGGTATTTTACTGAGCTCCGATTTAAATTTAGGTTTTCGGAAATTGTTTTTGAATTAATTCCTGGATTTTTCTTAATGAGATCCAAGATTTTTGAAGCGGTATCAGATTTGGATATTAAGATTTTAGTATAATCCAGATTGTTATTATTAAATTTAGAATAGAATGTTGTATATTGTCCTAGTTTTTTCATCTTGATAATTTCATTGGAAAGTAGAATATCTAAATGCCATTGAAGCTGTCCTTTAGCTAAATCTAAATCTCTAAGAATTTCATTTGTATGGATTCCGGGATTTTCTAAAATTATTTTTATTATCTTTTCACGGACCTCATTCTCAAATATATCATCTAAAGTTAGATCTCTCGCTTCATTAGAAACTTGGGATTGTTTTCTTATATAAGTTTTGTATTCATTTAATGTTAAAATTGTAAGAATGGGAATTATAATTATAATGAGAAAAATGATGAGAAATATTAAGGTTGAATCAAAAATTCTTTTCCCAAAAGCCAGATCTCGTTTGAAAAATTCATTAAATAAATAAATAATTAAAATAAAAATTAAGGAAAAAACTAATAAATAAAAACTAATGGTAAGATAAAAGAACTTATTTCCATATTTCCTTTTTATATTACTCATCTGCTTAATTCAAATAATATTATTATTCTTTATGATATTAATTCTATAGATTTATTCTTATCTTCTCGATTAAGTTTCAATATGGGAAACATAAAACCGACAGAATTCTTATAATTTTCAAAACCTTTACCATATCTTTTACTAAGTGATACATCCTCGATTTTAGCAAGAATAACATAAGCAATTGTTTCAATTATCCAAATCAATACTAAAAAATCATATGATATCAAAGTTTCTTCAAGGAAAAATAATATCGGATATGCTTTTAAACTTATCATAGTCAAGCCAAAAGTCATAATGATTAACCCAAAATATTGTGGATGTCTAACGATTTTATAAGGACCTCCTTTTATTAAATCTTTTCTATGTATCAACTGATAAATGAAAGAAGAGAGAGTGAAATTACCCGCAAGTATTACTAATAGATTCCAAGGTAGGTATCTAAAGCGAAAATAAATTATAGCAAAATCACTTATAAAGACACGAAAACAGAAAAAATCAGATAAAAAATATAAAATCAATGGCATACTCATAAATCCGAGCCAGATTGAAGCAGTAGGGATGTATTGGAATATAGGAATTATAACTGCTGATATGGAAGTCGAAAATTGTAAAAGAGCATTTTTAAATTTCTGGATAATAGAAGATCTTTTTCCAGCCTCTCTAAGTTTTACATTTGTATTTGTTTGATCAAATTTCAATGAAGGAAACATAAAACCAACAGAATTTTTATAATTTTCAAATATTGTTCCATATCTTTTACTCAGTGATATATCCTCGATTTTAGCAAGGATAACATAGGCTATTGTTTCAATTATCCAGATTATCACTATATAATTATATCCATTTAAATAGTTAGTAAAAGTATATACTGGATCTGTTCTTAAACAAATCATTGTTAAGCAAAAGGTCATGATGATGAAACCAAGATATTGTGGATGGCGGACGATTTTATACGGTCCTCCCTTTATTAATTTTTTTCGATGGACTAATTGATAGATAAAGCAATAGAGAGCAAAAATACCAGCAAATAATGCTAATAAACTCCATGGAAATCCATATGCAAAAAAGAATTTAAAATCATATAAAATTATAGAAGGATAACAGAAAAAATAGATTAAATACCCGAGTAATGGGACACTCATAATCCCGAACCATATCGACGCACAAGGGATAAATTGAAATATAGGTATGATGGCTGCTGATATTGAACTAGACAAATTTCCTATAAGATGTTTAAATCTTTGTAAAGAGGATCGTTCTTCTTTATTTTTAATCTTTAAGATCATATTCATTCACAAGAAGAATGAGTTATTTTGACATAAAAAGGATTAAGGTGCACTTTTCTAACATGAAATTTGAAAACAATCACATTAAAAAAATTAAATAAGATGAAATAATTTATGAAGTAATTTTCTTTAGTCGAACTTTTGTTGAATTAAACGAAGACCCGCCACCTATTTTTTGAGGTGTGTTGGAGGTCAAAATATTTAACGGATTTCCATCTAATCCAATTACTAATTTGGGTGCCCACAAGACTCCCTTTTTCATTTGATCTGATATTTCTGAATTTAATTTTACATAACCAAATGAATTATGGATTTCTACCTTCATATTATCCTTAATACCTAATTCTTGAGAATCCTCAAAGTTCAATTTCAAAATTGGAGGTATTTTACCATAAATTTCTTGAAATTGTGAATGCGTATATCTTTTAAGTGAACTTGTCAACAAAATAAACTCATTAGAATCAATTTTTAGATGATCAATTGTCGGTAATGGATCAATTCCAATTTCTTTAGCAAGGGAAGAATAGAACTCGATCTTTTTCGATGGTGTATAATATTTATTACTTTTTCTTGTTCTTAATTTTAATCGGTTGCCATTGATTAAATCTTCAAATGATCCGTTTTTAAATGAATTATTCAGAGATTTTTTGATAACAAGCAAGGGTTCTTCCCATAATTCACTTTTTTTTATATCTAATTTCTCTGAGATATTGTTGAATAACCATATTTCACTTTTACTTTCCCCTAATGGACTTATTATTTTAGGATTATATCGAATATATGAATGACTCCAAGGAATTATTATATCTTCTTTTTCAAAAAAAGTTGGAGCTGGAAGCACGATATCTGCGAAATCACATATCGAGGACCAATGAGTATCATGAACTACAACAAATACATCCTTTCTTTTCAAGAATGCTCTAAATTTTTTTTGATTTGGTAAACTGGCTGAGGGATTCGAATTGAAGATAATGATAAACTTAATATTATTTTTTTCAAGATCTTCAGCAATATTTACCTGACTTATGATCTTCCGATCTTTATTTAGATCTTCCAATCTCAAATAATGTCTATTAATAAAATATGCTTGATCATTGCTAAAGAAAAACCCACGATGAATTCCTAATAATGCAGGAATAAGTGATATAGCTCGGACCGAATTTGCTCCATATTTACTTTTTGACAGTCCTATCCCGATCAAAGAAGCATTTGGTCGTAGGGTAGCGTAAAAATCGGATATTTTTCTAAGATCTCTCTCTCTTATACCACAAATCTGTTCTATTTCACTATATCTAATATTATCTACTAAGGATTTGTATTTCTCAAACCCATATGTCCATTTTTTAATAAATTTCGTATTTAGATAATCATTATCAATTAAGTATTTAGATATACCAAATGCTAAATAATTATCAGTGCCAGGATAAGGATTAATCCATAAATCAGATTGTTTTGCTGTCTCTGATTTGCGTGGATCGATTGTGATTAATATCGCACCATTTTGTTTTCTAGCTTTCTGACATAAATTCCATAGATGAGGAGCACTTTCCGAAGCATTAAATCCCCAAAATACTATTAATTTTTGGTGTAAAAGGTTTTCTGGTTGGATTCCATAGCTTTTTCCATAATGAAGTGAGATTGCTTTATGCCCAGATTTAGTACAAATTGAATAATCAGTTTGGGCAGCCCCTATAAAATTCCAGAATCTTAAAGGATAATCCCATGTTAAAAACCCACCATTTCCCGCGAAATCTATGTGTAATATTGAATCTGAACCATACTTTTCCAAACATTCTATAAGTTTTACTGATATTTTATTAAGGGCCTCTTCCCATGAGAATCTTTCATAATCTCTCATCGAATTATCGAATTTGTGGGGATATAAGATTCGATTTTTATATACATGTTCAATATCTTTTACTCCTCGAGGACATAACGTTCCTCTTGTGATTGGATGATCTGAGTCACCTCTAATCGAAATCAAATTGCCTTTTTTATCGGTTTCTATAATCATACTACACGTATCATAACAATCTCTTGCACAGACAATTTTCTTTTCTTCCATCTACTATTATAAAATTCCCGTATTTATATTACTATGTATAAGATAAATTTACAAAGAATTAAAATAAAGACTGTAATATTCTTTAGAAAAAAATTGAGAATTATAAAGTTAAAAGTAAACCAAAAGACGTAAAGAAAGGAGAGATTCTTTCGATTGGAAATCGTTTTTATGTATCATTTTTTGATTCTTCCTTTTCGGTATCTTCTTCAATTTTCGATGATAATTTCTCAGAGAGAATTCTATGGAGTTCATTATAAATTTGAGTACGGGGTGTAATTTTAGGGGCAGGAGGTGGAATAGGAGCTGGTTTTACTTGTTCTTTTTCAAGTTTGGTTTTTGCTTTTGAAAATGTAGATTCAGACCCAGAAAGGTTTCTTCCATTTTGAGTCAAAATCCTATTTTTTTTTAAAATTGATTCCTTATATTCTCGACTTTCAACAGGATTGAGATAAAACATATCATTTGGAGTATTAATAAGTACATCCCGGGATAAACGTATTAAAGTTCCGCAATTATGACATTTATGTGTATTTAACGTCCCATCGATCAATCTGGCAATTAAGCTACCATCAATATCCATGAATGTATTAATACTAGCGTAATAAATTATCTTATTACTCTCCCCACATTTAGGACAAGAAATCATTTTTGATGCTAGTTGAGTTATAAAATCTCACTCTCTTTTTTCATGAGTTATGTTACATAATACTCATGAGAAATAAATATTTTAATGTCAAATTGTCTTAAAATAGCATTTATATTTTTTAAAAGTAAAAGAGGATTAAGATTAATAATCAAAATACAAAATAAACCTGTAAAAATAGGAGAAAAATTATTGCATAACAGCTTTTTCTGATAATAATTCCATTAATTTCTCACAGATATAGTTATAATTAGAAATATTTCCAATATTTAAAATATCGATAGACTCGATAATTTCAGAATTCTCATGTAAGTTGTAATTGATCTTTATTTCTGGATTTTTCTGCTTCAGATCTGAGATTATTTTTTCGCTAAAAATGTTCTTAAAAATTTTAGAACTTTTTTCAATTTTAAATTGATCTGGATTCACAAAAGTAATATTAACCCGATTAAAATCAAGATAATTCACAACACATAACAATTCATCATTTTTTGAATAAAACTTTCTCTCAATTTTGGATGTTATCACAGATTCTCGGATTTTTGAGAGTAGATCCACAATCTTATGCGTTATATAGTTATATTCTTCAATAGATTGAAGACTAAAAATATTGATATATTCAATTAAATTAGTGTCATCATAACATTCAATATCAATTTCTAAACGTTCATTATCGACAGCTAAATTCTCTCTTATGTTTTTCAGAAATATTGAATCAAAACTTTCAGAGGATTTTGAAAGGTTTAAAAGTTCCGGGTTAATAAATTTTATCTTCACATTTGAAAAATTATAATAATCTAAAATACATAGTAATTCATTATCTTGACTATAGAACTTTCTTCTTATTGAAGACTCTATTTTTTTTCCCGTTCCTTAATTTATGATTTATTATATTATTTTAATAAAATAGAGAGTTTTTGAATCTTTGTTTCGAATGGTTTTTAAGTAAAAAAAGCCTCTTAAAGATTCTAAAAAATCAATTATTTAGGAGTAACTGTTTTGAAAATAAATACTTAAATTAAAAATTCAAAAACTATTTTTATATCTTACAAGAGTTTATTCAATTCAATTAATTTTTAAGCTGATTTATGTAATATGACAGAATCATTATCAAGTTCCGTTCTAGTGATAGGTGCTGGTATAGCGGGTATCCAAACTTCTTTAGATCTAACTGAACTAGGGTTCAAAGTATACTTAGTAGAAAAAAAACCTACAATTGGAGGTACAATGGCACAATTAGATAAGACATTTCCGACATTAGATTGTTCTTTGTGCATTTTAGCTCCTAAAATGGTGGAAGTATATAGAAATCCTAATATTGAGTTACTAACCTATTCACATGTAAAAAAAATTAATGGAACTGCCGGAAATTATAATGTAAAAGTAATTCGAAAACCAAGATACGTTAATGAAACAAACTGTAAAGGTTGTGGAGATTGTGCTACAATTTGTCCTGTAAAAGGAATTCCAAGTGAATTTGATGCTCATTTAACTACTCGTAGTGCTGCTCATATCTCATTTCCTTCTTCAGTTCCTCCAGTTTATTTAATTGATGAAAACAAATGTCTTTATTTAAATTATGGAATATGCAAATTATGCTCTACCGGATGTAGCGCAGACGCGATCGATTTCACTCAAAAACCTAAAGAAATTAATATAAATGTTGGAGCGATCGTTATAGCTACGGGTTATGAACAGCAGTATCCAGAATTTTATTCTCTATTGGCGGGTTCAAATCCAAATGTTCTTTCAAGTATGCAGTTTGAAAGATTATTATCTGCTAATGGTCCAACCGGTGGAGAATTAATACGATTCGATGATAAAAAACATCCCCATAAGATAGCCTTTTTACAATGTGTTGGATCGCGAGATTTCCATCATCCAGATTGTAAAAAATATTGCTCTTCAATTTGTTGTATGTCTTCTGCTAAACAAGCAATTGTTGCTAAAGAACATGCTCCAGATACTGAGTGTGCTATTTTCAATACAGAAATAAGAGCAAAAGGTAAAAATTTTTATGAATTTATAGTGAAAAGTAAAGAAGACTATGGAGTAAAATATATTAATGGCAGAGTGTCATTGGTTAAGGAAAATCCACTAAATGGTAAATTGACATTATTTTATGAAGACATCGATAAAAATAAAGTTGAAAATGATGAATATGATATGATAGTTCTCGCGAGTGCTTTATTTCCAAATGATTCTTATTATGATTTACTTGATAGCATTAATGTTGATTATAATGAATTTGGTTTCATTAATGAAGAGGGTTTAATTAAATCAGAAGAGAAGAATATATTTTTTACGGGTTATTCCAGAAAACCAAAGGATATACCTGTTGCGGTTGCTGAGGGAAGTGCATGCGCTGCCAAAATAAGTGAAAAACTAAATTCTGTCAGATTTAATAATATAAAAGATGTAGTTTATCCTCCAGAGATTCCTGTTGGTATAGATGATGAACCAAGAGTTGGCGTCCTTGTATGTCAATGTGGAATAAATATAGCAGGAGTTGTTGATACTTCAACTGTGGTAGATTATATTTCTAAGCTTCCTTATGTTGTACATGCTGAGGAAAATATGTATTCATGCAGTTCTGATTCCCAAGAGCAAATCAAGGAAATGATTAAAGAATATAAATTAAATAGATTCATAGTTGCATCATGTACCCCCAGAACTCATGAACCATTATTCAGAAATACTTTAAAAGAAGCTGGATTAAATCCATTTTTATTTGAACTAGTTAATATTAGAGATCAAAACTCTTGGGTTCACCAGAGTCAGCCAGAAAAAGCAACTGAAAAGGCTTGCGATTTAATCAGAATGTATTTAGGTAAGGTTGTAAACCTTCAACCTCTTGAAAAAATTAAAGTTAAGGTTGAAAAATCAACATTGATAATAGGTGGCGGAATTGCTGGAATAGTGGCTGCTTATAATCTTGCTAATCAAGGATTTGAAGTATATCTTGTTGAGAAAAAACCAAGTTTAGGGGGAAATTCTTTAGAATTTATTGATTTATATGATATTCCTATGCATAAACAAGATATTTTGAAGGATATTAATGATTTAAAGACAAAACCTAATGTCCACATATTAACGAGCTCTATAATAACAGAGATAAGCGGATATGTAGGAAATTATGAAATAAAAACAAAAAAAGTCCAAAATGAATCAGAGAATTTTGATTTTACGGTGGGAACCATAATCGTGGCAACGGGATCCAATCAATCAGATACAGATAGATGGAAAGATGCTATTAAAAAACATCCAAATAAAGTTTTTACCCAAAATGAATTAGAGGCCACGCCTGATACAAAAGTGCCTGGATTTAATGATGCTACGATCATATTATGTGTAGATCAAAGAAGGAATGAATTTAATGAAGAGGAAAATATAAAAACCTATTGTAGTAATATTTGTTGTAAAGTGGCTCTTAAAAACATTGAAAAACTCTTAGATATCAATCCAGAAGCGCACATCCATATCCTATATAGAGAATTACAATTTTCTGATCTGAATGCTGAAAGATTATGGCGTGATTTAAGGAAGAAAGTTTCTTTTGAAAGATATAAATCTATCAAAGAAATATCGATTTCAGAGAATAATGGAGCATTTCACATAAATTATAATAATCTTGGTGCGGATTGTGAAGTTGAATATGATACAGACTTATTAGTTCTTGCAACCCCCGAAATTCCGGGGAGGGGAACTAATGAACTCGCTAAGATGCTTAAAGTTCCTACCACTAAAGATGGATTCTTTTTGGAGGCTCATGTTAAACTTCGTCCAGTTGATTTTGCGACTGATGGGATTTTCTTATGTGGCGGAGCACACTGGCCAAAATGGATAGATGAAGCAATAACACAAGCATATGGAGCTGCTGGGAGAGCCGCTTCTTTAATGGTTAAAGGAGAAGTCGAGACTGAGGGAATTACTTCTTATGTCAATGAGGAGAAATGTATTGGATGTGGAGCATGTGCAGAGATATGTCCTTATAATGCTATAGAAATTTTAGAAATCACTAAACAAATTGGTCTTTACAAGGTTGATGAAAAGAAAGCCCGTGTAATTAAAGCAGTTTGTAAAGGATGTGGAGCATGTGCGGCTGAATGTCCATTAGGGGCTATAAATCAAAGACATTTTAGTAACTTTCAGATTAAAAAACAGATTGAATTATTACCAGGTATTAAATTAGAATAATATAATATTAGAGGGATTAAATTAATAATGAGTAAAACAGAAATTAAAAAAGAAAAAGAATTTCTTCCGGAAATATTAGTATTTTGTTGTAACTGGTGTTCATATGCAGGAGCAGACTTAGCGGGAGTTTCTAGATTTCAATATCCTCCCAGTATTAGAATAGTAAGAGTGATGTGTTCAGGAAGAGTAGAACCCTCATTTATTTTAACTGCATTTAAAAATGGTATAGATGGTGTTTTAGTTACTGGATGTCATATCGGTGATTGTCATTATATTAGTGGTAATGAGTTAGCAAGAGAACGAATGAATCATATGAAAACATTATTGAAAAAAATAGGAATTAATCCTAATAGATTTCGATTGGAATGGATTTCAGCGAGTGAAGGTAAACAATTTGCTGAATTAATTCGGGGGTTTAATGAGACTATTTCAAATTTAGGTCCCTCCTCTTTTCCCAAACAATTTGGAAAAATTGAACTAAAAAAAGAATAAGGATAAAAAATGACAGAATCATTACCTAATAGTAAGCAAGAGGAAGTAAAAACATTTAAGGATTTAGATAAGGAAATAATCCAACAAGATTTATGTTGCGCATGTGGGGCATGTGTAGCTTATTGTGAAAGCCAAAGCTTTGATGTAATTAAATTAGATGAATATATTCCTAAATTTAAGTCAAAAAAGAATGAAGATAATTGCACTGATTGTGGACTTTGTTATTATATCTGTCCACAAACAGACACGTTAGAGGATTTATTAGGTAAAAATCTTGAAATTCAAGATGAATTAGGCCATATAATTGACATAATCGCTGCAAAAACAACAAGAGAAGCAATAAGTAAGGTTGGACAAGATGGAGGAATAGTCACCACCATTTTATTTTATCTATTCGATAAAAATAAAATAGATGCTGCAGTTGTTTCTCTATATGATGAGGAACTTCACACAAAACCAAAATTAATATTTAATAAAGAAGACCTCTTAAACTCTGCCGGAACTCGATATTCAATTTCTAGTCAAGTTTTACCATTAAAAGACTTATACAATATTCCTTTACAAATTCAGGAAGAAAAAGGTATTTATGATATTGATCAAATTCGAGTGGCTTTTGTTGGAACCCCGTGCCAAGTTAAAGCTTTACAAAAAATGAAATTTCTTAGTATTAAACCCGCCCACGTAGTCAAATATATTATAAGTTTATTTTGTTTTGAAAATTTTGAGTATTCCACGCTTTATGAATTAATAAAGAAGGATAAAGGAATAGAACCTTCAGATATTAAAAAAACATATATAAAGAAGAATTTCTTTATCGAAAGTGAAAAAGGTGAAACTCTAGAAGTTAATATAAAGAATTTAGACCCTGCTGTAAGATCTCATTGCAAAGTCTGTGATGATTTTACTGGTAGATATTCAGATATAAGTGTCGGTTCCACAGGCGCTCCTGATGATTATTCGATAATTATTACGAGAACTGAACCAGGGCAAAAATTAATAGAGACTTTATTATCGCAAAAATATATTGATCAATACATACCTCCCAGAGATAAAGAGTCTGACTGGAGAGAAAAAAGAAAAAACTTCTTCAGAAAAATGATTTCTAGAAAATCAATATAATTTTTTAAGTTCTTAACTTATTTTACTAAGATTTAAATTAATAAAATTCGGGTATTTTTAAAAATTTATAGGACTCGTTTAATATATATAGTTTTAAGATTATGAAAAAGAATCCTTCTCTTGAGAAATTTAATGATAAATATAACGGAATGGATCAAGAGAGACCAATTCCATTTACAGCGAGACTTATGGCATATTATCGTGCTCAAGAATCTGAATCAAAAGATGGTTTGATTATTGATCCTTATGCAAAACATTTAGCTGGTGATTTAACCGAATATTTTAAAGATCATGGAAGATATTCAAAAATAGATTATGGTATTGTGAGATCTTATTATATCGAAGAAAATTTATTGAAACCATGGTGTTTTGAAAGAAATGAGTCTCAGATAGTTTTATTAGGTGCAGGGTTAGATACACGAGCATATCGATTCACTCCATTATCAAAAAATTTGCACACTTTATTTGAAATCGATTTACCTGAATTAATGGAGTATAAAAAGGAAATATTAAAAAAGGAAAAACCTTTGTGTTCATTAATACGAATAAGTGAAAATCTCTCAAATATTAATTGGATTGATAAACTTGTTCAATATGGTTATAAGAAAGATATACCAACTTTTTGGGTTTTAGAAGGAGTCATGTATTATTTAGAGAAACATGAAGCTAGTTTAATTCTACAAAAAATTAGCAAGATTAGCTCAAAAAAGAGCCAAATCTTTACAGATCTATGTGTCCCTGTGTATGCTGAGGTGAAATTTGGACCATTTTCGAAACATTTTAAATGGGGAATAAAAAAAGAAGCAACAGCTAATTATTTTAAAGAGAATGGATGGAAAGTTTCTGTAGATTGGGCAGATAATCATGATCTAGGTCGAGATGTAGGACAGAAAGGGTTATTCTTCATCTGTGGAGAAAAATTATTTTGAGTATATTATTTTTAAAAATATGTTCTAAAATGAAAAAATAATCATCTCTGAGGGGAGAGGTTAAGACATATTGTGAAATGAACGTTTATACATATCGATCTTCGAGCTCTTCTATATACTAATTTTAAATACTAATTTTAAATTATATCCTAATATCATAAAAAAAATATAAATCAATTGAAATTAAAAATAATATAAGAGAAGGAAATTACGCAATATATAGCTCTTAGAATTATATGAGTTAATAATCAAACTAATAAAGTTCGATTCTCTTATATGAATTGAGATAAATATTTTAATTAATTAGAACCAATAATTAAGTGTGAATATAGTAAAATGACCGAAGCAAAAAATATAACAATCCCAGATGAAATAAAAGGTTACACACAGACAAGACTTGATGTCGACTTAACTACGGGAAAAGTCACAGAAACTAGACTATCTAATGAATTTCTCGCAAACTGGATTGGTGGTTATGGTTTTGGAGCAAAAGTATTATGGGACGAATTAAAACCAGGTATTGATCCGTTAAGCCCTGATAATATTTTTGTTTGGGCGATCGGTCCATTTCCAGGAACTATCTTGCCAACAAGTTCAAAATATGGGGTATTTGCAAAATCTCCTTTAACCAATATGTTTGGCATGTCTATTTCCTCGGGATCTATCGGTGCTCAAGCTAGGCGCGCTGGTGTTAATCTAATCGTTTTCAAAGGCAAAGCTGCTGAGCCTGTGGTATTTGTTGTGGATGATGATGATAGATATAGCATGTCTTGCGAAGATTTATTGTGGGGTAAGGGATGTTGGGATACGGAAGAAATCCTAAGAGAAGAATTTCAAGATCAAAGATTAGCTGTGATGGCAATCGGCCCTGGTGGAGAGAGGATGAGTCGATTGGGATGTATTACTAATGATCGAAATCGTCAGGCTGGAAGAACTGGTATGGGCGCTGTAATGGGCTCTAAAAATTTAAAAGCTATTGCTTTTAGAGGAACTAAACCTATTTCTGTAGCAAAACCTAAAGAATTTTACCAATTAGCTAAAAAATTAATTAAGGTTGCCAACGGGCCAGCGACTTCCAAATATCGTGATTTAGGAACCCCAGCTGGACTTACTAGTTATAATAAGCTTGGAATGATGCCAACAAATAATTATAAGGAAGGAACTTGGGAAAAAATAACGAATGGTGAATATACAGGAGAAACACTCAATGAAGATTGGATCGTAAAGAAAGTAGCATGTTCCCAATGCTCCGTTGCTTGTGATCATTTAGCAAGAGTATCAAAAAACCATCCTGATTATCCAAATTTAGTTGCAAGTACAGATATAGAACTTTTATATGCTTTTGGTACGGCATGTGGTAATGCTGATTGGCCTACTGTGTTTAAATGTATTGAACTATGTGATGATTTAGGTATTGACGGAATATCAGGTGGAGTTACTGCTGCTATGGCGTGTGATTTATTTGAAGAGGGGATTATTACTAAAAAAGACTTGGGATATGAATTGCCATTTGGCTCTACGAAAAATCTTGTTAGATTTACAGAGGAAATGATACGGGGAGAAGGGTTTGCTGGGGAGGTTTTCGGTGATGGAACATTAATGGCAGGAAAGCGCTTAGAAGAGATGGGACGCGAAAACGCTAGTTTTCATGCAATGAATATTAAAGGATTGGAAATGCCTGCATTCGATCTTCATGGAATGACTTCTTTTGCTGTTGGTGAGAGTGTATCAATTCGGGGAGCGTGCCATCTAAGAAATGGAGCTTATGGACTCGATGCAAAAGGTAAGTTTGATAGATTTGCCTATGATAAACCCGTTGAACGAGGTAACGCAATTATTGATGTTGAAGATATCTATGCGGTTATCGATTCCTATATTATTTGTAAATTTACTCGTGGAGTCTATGAGGATGATGATGAGATGACGAAAGTCTATGAATTAGTAACTGGTATACCGCATAATGGAGATTCTATGAAAGAACGAGGTAACGCAATCGTAACTTTATCGAAATGCTTTAATATCCGTGAAGGATGGACCAGAGCAGATGATCATCCTCCTGAGCGATTCTTCAAAGAAGCGCATACCAAAGGACCTGCTAAAGGAGTAACCTTGGATGAAAAAGGATATCAAAAATTATTGAGTGGGTATTATGAAGCTCGAGGATGGGATACAGAAACAGGCATCCCTACTGAAGAAACTCTCAAAGATTTGGGTTTGGATTTTGTAATTGGAAATTTAGAACCACCAAAGAAAAAAGGAGGTAAGAAGTAAAACAATGGCAACTGCAAGATCCAAGACTAAAAAGAGAGGCGGAAAGATGCATCAGTTCATTATGGTTGATCCAGACCTATGTACTGGATGCGAAACATGTGAAAGTGTATGCTCTTTTGTCCATGAGGGAACTTTTAATCCTATTAATACTAGAATTCATAGAGTACGTATAGAACCAATTTTCAATATCGCATTAGCCTGTCAAAAATGTGAGGATTCACCGTGTGTTCGAAGTTGCCCTGAAAAAGCACTAGAACAAGATAATTCCACAGGAAGCATAATTGTGGATGAGGATAAATGTAATGGATGCGGCTTTTGCATTCGAGCATGTGATTTCGGCGTTATAAGCTTAAACATAAATACACAGAAAGCATTAGTGTGTGATTTATGTGAAAACATGAAGGAAGAGTTCATAGACCCAGAAGTGGGCGAGCCTGAGCCCCAATGCATCGCTGTGTGTCCAAAAGAAGCCATAGAACTCAAGAATGTCGAGCAGATTGGAGAGGAAACAAGAATCGAGGCAGTAAAACGTCTATTTTCCGAGCAACTTGAAGAATATGAAAATTAATTTTATTTAATTCTTTTTACTTATTTTTTATATTTTTTTATATTTGATACTTGTTTTTAATGTAACTATTCTTTAATTGCTGGAATAATATTAATTAGGAAAAAAAAGAGAATTAATTTTAAAGTATATACTTCTACGAGTAAGGCGGGTATACCAAAAAGGATCGAAGTTTGATCAAAATTTACTCTAATAGTATATATTATATGTTCCTGGTGGGAGAGAATTATTATATGCTTGCATAGTCACATAATATCGTTCAATATTGTTAGCATCAAAATCTTCTATATAATAAGGAGCTGGAGTCATAGAAACTTCATTAAAATATAAATAAATCAGCATAATATCACCTTGCGGGATATAGACATTATATCCGCAAGAAAAATAAGAGAAGAAGAAAAAGAATTAATTTACAAAATCCTAAACAATCCGCTTTAGCGGTCTAAAATATTCTTATAAGGATTCTATGTATCTAATAATATAGTTGAGAATTATATATGTCAATGATTATATATACTTAAAATCGCATCATAAAGTGGAAGATGATGGTATGACAACTGAAAAAGAGAATGTTTTACAAATGTTAAAAAAACTTCCAGATGATAGTAACTTAGAAGATATTATCTGTCATCTGTATGCGCGAGAAAAGATTATTCGTGGTTTGAAAGATACTGATGAAGGGAAAAAAGTCTCGAATGAAAAAGCAAAAAATATAATTGAAAAATGGTTCGAATAGAATGGACTGATCGTTCTTTAGAAAGCCTTTTACTATGTGAATATATGAGGAATATACCATATCCTGAAATTTTAAGTGAAATGATTAAAATAATGGATAAAAAAGATTAATGAAGTATTTAGGAAAACTACAAAAAAAATAAATTATTAATTTCTATAGATAAATGCTTTAGGTATATATAGGTTTATTAAACGAAATGAAATATAGTTTCTAGTGGATTAGATTATAAAAGAAAAAAGCGAGAAAAAGATGGGAAACCCGTTTATTTCTTGAAACGTGTATATCTTTAAATCTCTAATTTATATTTTATTGATTTTTTAATTTCTTAATTATAAACAAACTCTTTTTCTAATAGAAGGAGCCTCTTTTATTATAATTATTTCGGGGAGCTTTTTCGGTTACTTCTACATCTGTAGCTTGGGGGCCTTTCTTGCCTTCAGAGACCTCATATTCAACTTTGTCACCTTCATAAATTGCCTTAAAACTATTTTCATCGCCAGCAATTCCCGAGTAGTGTACAAATATATCATCTCCGCCATCGTCAGGTGTGATAAAGCCGTAACCCTTTTTCGAATTAAACCACTTTACAACACCCTTACTCTTAGCCATATAATCACTTCTTTATTATTTATTACTTATTAATTTTGTAAATAGATCTTAAAGAATTATAGAATAGAAAAATTAAAAAACCTTTCCTTTCTTGAAACTATAGTTCTTTTTCATAAGAAAGAATTAAAAGAACCTTTTAATTCTCAGTGTTGAGTAGAATGAAAAATTAAAGTTCAAAAAAAGAGTAAATATTTCATAAATGTTTGCGCATATCTTTTAGTCTATTTCTAAGTGTGACTTCAGTGATTCCAGCGATATCTGCCATTTTTTTTTGAGTAATTTGTTCGGGAGCAGATTGTGCTGCCATATAGAGTGCTGCTGCAGCGAATCCACGGGGATCCTTTCCAGTTATCGGTAATCCAGATTGAAATATTGTTGAAAGTAAGTTGAATGCTCGTTTCTGAGTTTTTAATGACATTTCCGCTTCACTTCCAAATCGATAAATGAGTTTTTTTGGGGTTATTGGATGATATCGTAAACCTAATTCAGGTAAAATTTTTTTCAATATGAGTCCAAGTGATTTAATAACTTTATGTCGCGATATCATAAGTGCATCACATATTTCATCAAGAATACGTGGATATTCATGGACTCTAATTGCAGCATATAAAGATGCGGCGACAAATCCGTCTATGGTTCTTCCTAATGTCAATTTCTTTTTAGCTGCTTCAGTATATATTTTCCAAGCAGTCTCTTCTATATATTTAGGAATATTTAACATTGACGTTAACATGGTGAGCTTAGGTCGTGCCTCCCAAAAGTTCCGCTCAATACTTGAGATTAAGGATTTTTGAATTTTTGATAAACGAGAAAAAAGAGATTTTTGTTCAGGAGTCATTTTATCCTCTTTTTTAGCAGAAGGTATCGTAGTTCTGGGTCCAAATCGTCTCCATCGAGGTTCGGTTATTCGTCGTTTCTCGACCTCTTCAGATGTAAATGCTCTCTGTTTTAACCCGACAATATCTCTTTGATGTACCGTGCCACAATTCACACATACTTCTTCTCCACTAACTTTTTCAATCCTTGGCTCTACGCAACATTTTTCTTCTCGATAAATATTTTCTTCATTTCCCATTTCTCTAGTTTTAGAATTCTGTAATCTAGATTCATTCATAATTGAAAGCCACTGACTTTTTAATTTTTATTTTATTTGAAGAGTTGAAAAACGAGGATCGCTTTTATCCGTATCTAAATTTAAGGAGATTTTGTTATTTAAATTTAAAGCTTAAAACTTATTAATCTACGAGACATTTTCAAAAATAATCAATTATTCAATGAAAAGAGATGAATTAAATTGAATGAAGATTGCATTTTTTGTAAGATTGTAAATGGTCAAATTCCATCAAAAACTGTATTTGAGAATGATACGAATATGGCGTTTCTTGATATAAATCCAATATCAACCGGACATACCATAGTCATTCCAAAAAACCATTTTGAAAATTTAGGTGTGCTACCTGATTATGAAATCACTAACTTATTTATCGCGGTTAAGAAAGTTGCATCATTAATCTATGATAAATTAGATATTGATGGATATAATATTGTTCAAAACAATTTTGAAGCAGCAGGTCAAGTTGTTAAACATTCACATGTGCATATCATTCCTCGAAATAGAGGGGATAGGAAAATATCGCTCAATATTCCTAAAAAACAAGCGAGTGACAAGGAATTAGACAAAGTTAAAGAAAAATTAATATCTTAAATTTTTATGTTTCTTGTTTTAAATCACTTTACCAAAATTATTAGTAAAAATTTATTTTATTATCAATCTCCAATTAAACTTTATATTTTCTTTTTTAGATTCATCTAAAACTAAAAGCTTTTTAATAAATAATCGGATTATTAAGTAAAACAGAGTTAAATTCATGTGGAGATAACACGGAATTATTTGATTATTTTATTAAATGGGGTTTTGATGGCGGACATGCTTATGAACCAACCTCGAGTGTTGATATTTATAAAGAAAAGGAGAATCATGGTAATGAATTTACTATAGTAGGAGGGATGGGAATTGATTATATGCTAACAAAAAAATCAAAACCAGAGGAAGTTGTTGAGAAAACAAAAGAGTTAATAAAAAGACTTGGTCCTGGAGGAAGATTTATTATTGCCCCCGCTCATTCGCATCCAGAAGTAGATATGTCAAAAGAACAAATCATGTTAGACACTATAAAAAAATATGGAAATTACCCAATTGAAATCTAAGTTCTTTCAAAAACTTATATTTTTATTTTAAAATTAGTAGATTTATAAAAAAAAATTAGAAATCTTCATTTTTTATCCGTGAAATTGCTATAAGAACCATAATCGTGGCTCCTAAAATTATGAATGTATAATTCAAATTCCACATTACTAAATAACCAATGAATGGGTAAAGAACTGTCCTCAAAAGGCTTCCTGCCATATTAATTGTACTTAGCACAGTTGCTCGATTCTCAGATTCTATTTGAAAATTTATACTTTTAACGAAAAGAATCTTTCGAGAAAAACCAAAGCCGATGACTATCAATATAAGGACTATACTTAAGGGGATATAAGAAACAAATCCCATTAAAATAAATCCTATAGCAGGTATCAATGTGTAAATCTGAATGAAAAGCTTCTTATTTGTGTATCTTCGTTCTACTTTAGGAATTATATTTATTACAACTATTTGCATTAGAGTCATTAACGCACTTATGAATCCATAGAATGTTAATGCAACTCCAATATTCTCTAAATAGACTTGATATGTCCAGAGGATAAAGAATACAATTGCATCGACAGAGATAAATTCTAATGCTAAAATTCTTAGAGAATTATTATTTTTAAGTTCTCCAAATCCAGAGATTATTATTCTAAGATAACTTTGTTTCTCTGCTTTTTCAAGAAAGTGATTTGGCTCTATTATAGTACTTGAAATAATGGCTCCAAGAGTAAATGGTATTATCATAAAAAACATCACAGCAGGAAGCGAAATCATCGCACCAATTATTGAACCTATAGGTGCTGAAATTCCTACTCCTATGAGCATCGCCGTGTGCATAATAGCACTTTGTTTTGAAATTTTATGTTCTTTGCCCATGCGTTTAAGAGTATCAAATAGAATCGATTCATTAGTACCAGATATCAAGGCAGCAGAGAGAGCCCAAAAAGTCTCTCCTATCATAAATATAAAAATCTGAGGATAACTTGCATAAATTAATGCAGCAAATATATTTGCAACTCCCCCTAATACGAGAGAAAATTTTCTGCTTATATAATCTGAAATTGCTCCGCAAGGTATCTCGAAAACCATGATCATTATCGTAAAATAACTCTGAAGGAACATGATTTCGACAAACTGGAGCTTCCCCCAATACATGAAAAATGGAATAAGCACTCCTGAAATCAAATGAAAACATATAAAAAACTCAAACAAATATAATTTCAATTGATTTTTTTCCAGTTTTTTATTTTCGAACATTTTTCTCATCTTTTTTATTATTTCTTATTTTTTTCAATTTTTAGAGAGTCAAATTATAGTAATTTTACTCCTCTTGTTTTAACAAAAATTATATTGGTTTTTATATTAGCTCTGGACAATTAAAGACTGAGAGAATTTACTTTGGATGAGATGAAAGTAGATTAATATTTAAAGATGTAAATAGAAAGAAACGAGAAGGTTATTGGCGTTTAAGAAGTGTGAGTCAGTGTTTAAGAGTTATTTGAAATTCAGTTTAATGAAAGGATAAACCATGTTAATTTAGGTATTTTCATTAAATCGGCAATTTCAATATACGGAATTTGGACTAAGGCTTTCAATCCAATACCATTATTTTTACCAAATTCCTTAGCATTCATAATAAAAACAATAAGTTTTTGTTAACATTAATGTATGATCTATTTTATTTAAAAATTAGCATTTTACGCGAAGACTGCGGGAAAATAATGGGATTTCTTTTAGATTATCTATGGTTTTTTATATAAAATTTGATCAAAAGGAAAAAAAATACAAAAAAGACATAAAATTTGGATGGTCTTTAATTTAATATATCAAGTAAAAGATATAGTTAATTAAAGAAATTCTTTAATATGGATAAAATTATATTTATTTCAAGAATTTTTTAAAATAGAAAAATAATTCAATTTAAAAGTTTTAAGAGAAAATTCAAATTAATATGTCTAAAAATAAAAAAGAACAAGCGCCAATAATTCTTTCCCCTTCTGATATAGAGAGAGCTTTTAAAAAAGTAGAGGATTTTCAAAAATTACTTAAAAAAGGGAAAACACGTCAACAAATTATTAAGGATTTAATTAAATTAATAGAAATAAATGATGAGTCTAACTGAGCTTTTTTTTAATATTGGATCTAAACTTAATATTATCTCCGTTCTTATAGGTGGATTAGCTCTACCAGCTTATAATGTCGGTAGAACTACATTAGATATAGATATAGCTATATATGTTAAATCTCAAAAAAAATTGAATAGACTAGTTGAGACTCTCTCTAAATATGGTATTCAAACACAACAAAATCCCAAAATAAATCATGATCTATTCACAATCTATGGAAAAAAGAATGAAGCTGAGATTTGGTTAAAACCTTGCGATGAATTTAACTGGGATCAAAAAATGGTAGAGAGAACATTTTATATCGAAAAAAATATAAGAGTTCTATCAATTGAAGATTTCATATTGACAAAACTAGCAAGATCCGATCGAACTTCGATAGATGTTGATGATATTATTCAAATTTTAATTGCAAACTCTGATTCCATTGATTGGGATTATTTGAATTATAGAATAGCATGGGCAAATGTGAAAAAGGATTTTGAAAAATTATTGGAAGAATTTTCTCAGAAGGCAATTTCAGAATATCAAGATATCGCAAATAATATCTTAAAACAATATCAAAAAAGTAAACAGAATCAAAGCTTCGAATAAAACTTAATTGAATATTTGTGTCTATAGATTCAATCAACCACACGTCTTAGAATCATTTCTAAACCACCCCTCGAATCTCTTGTCCCTATAACTATTTTCTGAGGTATTCCCTTCATGAAAGGATATTTCACATAAATATCAATTGGAAATTTATGCTTCTCTGCTTTTATTACATTCTGTTCATTCGGAATCGATATTCTTTCAGTTAATTTAATATAATAAACAGTTGCATTACTATTACATTTCGGACATCCAGGGATAAAATCTGAATTAATGAAGATGACCGGATCTTTCCAATTTGGGAGTTGATCCTTCAAAAAGGCACGTAATTCTCCCATCGCAATAATTTCCATAATACTTTATAGGAAAGGTCAAATTAAAAAAATATGGTATAGATCAAAAATTCAGAAAAAGATCCTCAAGTTAAATAAAGCCAAAAAATTCAGAATTTATCTTACTGGATTGATGATTATGAAATATCGATAATTTTAAAGAATTCAATGATTCTTGATAAGAACAAATTTTAAGAACAAATCTTAATTTTACCAATTAAAATAAATACTAATAATAATTATAAATCAAAAACAAGTAAATCTCAAGATATTAGGAGGTATTACTTTCTAAAAGTGAGAAAAATGTCTGATGATGAACAGACCAAGGAAAACGTAGGAGCTTTTATCTGTCGCTGAGGTGTGAACGTGGCAGGAATACTCGATGTACCGAAGATAGTCGAAGAAATCGATAAAGAAGAGAATGTAAACGCATACGAATATCTAAATATGTGTACGTCTGGTGGCGCAGAATTCATGAAAGAACAGATCGCAGAAAAAGATTTTGATCGAATAGTTTTAGCGGCTTGAACTCCTCTTACCCATGAACCTGTATTTATGGATATTTTGAAAGAAGCAGGTTTGCCACCAAGGCATCTTGAATTTGTTAATATAAGAGAGCAATGTTCTTATGTCCATCAAGATCCCGAGGTACGGGAGGAGGCAACAGAAAAAGCAATTGAATTAGTCAAAGCAGGGATTGGAAGATCTAGGTTATTAGAAGATATTCCAACGAAAAAAGTATCTGTAAAACCAGAGGCACTAGTAATCGGTGGAGGAATTGGAGGAATAAATGCAGCATTAGATTTGGCAAACGAAGGATATAAGGTATACTTAATCGAGAAAGAGACTACAATAGGAGGAAGAATGGCTCAACTTGATAGAACATTTCCAACTGATGATTGCAGTATCTGAATTTTGGGACCTAAAATGCTTGAAGTGGAGCGTAATAAAAACGTCGAAATCATATCTTTCAGTGAAGTTGTTGATGTTGATGGATATATTGGGAATTTTAAGGTAAAAGTAAAACGAAAAGCACGATATGTTAATGAAACACTTTGAACCGGGTGTGGATCTTGTACTGATGTGTGTCCTATATATGTGCCAAACTATTTTGACGAGAACCTTTCTGCTCGAAAATGTATTGATATAGCATTTGCGCAAGCAGTTCCGGCAATTTCTAACATTGAACGAGACTCATGTGTAGAATGTTTTGCATGTGTAGATGCTTGTGATAATGAGTCGATTGATTTTAGTCAACAAGACGAAATTATTGAGTTGGAAGTGGGTACAATAATAATTGCCACAGGTTGGGACCTTTACCAAGGAGATGATTATGGGTATGGAATATATGATAACGTTATAACACAAGTACAATTGGAACGAATAATCGCACCAAACGGACCAACACTAGGACATTTAAAACGACCATCTGATGGAGAACGACCTAAAAGGATACTCTTCATTAATTGCGTGGGATCGAGAAGTTTAAAAACACATGAATATTGTAGCGTGGTGTGCTGCAATCTTTCGATAAAAAATTCCAAGCTTATCAAATCAGAGTATCCCGATTCTGAGATAATGGTATGCTATATAGATATTCGTGCTGGTGGTAAGATGTATGAAGAATATTATCGGCGGGCACGAAATCAAGGCATATTATTTGTAAAAGGAATGGTGGGAGATATACAAGAAGATCCCGAAACAAAAAATCTCATAGTTAAATTAGAACCGGTGGGAACAGATACAATCATTGAAAAAGAATTTGATATGGTGATACTCTCTTCAGCATCACTTCCATCTAAAGGTACAGATGAAATTGCTAAAGTGATGAATTTGGAAAAGACTCCGGATGGCTTTCTAAAAGAAGCACATCCACGATTAGATCCCATATCAACAAAAACTCCGGGAATCTATATTGCGGGTTCTTGTCAAGCCCAAAAATCAATAGACCTTACGGTAAGTCAAGCAAAAGGAGCAGCCTCTGAAGCAAGTATCCCGATGAAAAACGAGGAATATATAATAGAGCTAATTCGAGCTCAACCAAATGATGAACGATGTGCGAAATGTTATAAATGTGTTGAGGCATGTCCTTACGGTGCGATTTCAATCAATGGAAAAAACTTAATAGAAGTGGATATCATTAGCTGTAGAGGATGCGGAATTTGTGAATCCTTGTGTCCTTCAAAAGCTATAGAATTAGCACATTATAAAGATAATCAATATGATGCATTTATTGATGCATTACTACCTATTGCAGAGTAAAGAGGTAAATAAAATGACAAATAATGGAATTAAGATAATCGCATTTTGTTGTAGAAAATGAGGATACGGAGGAGCTGATATGGCAGGCACAATTCGCGCCCAATATCCAACAGCATATAGAATAATTATTGTTCCATGTACCGGACGAGTTGGAGCAGATCTTGTTATGCGCGCATTCGGAAGAGGTTCTGATGGGGTATTAATCGTCGGCTGACATCCAGGAGAGTGTGATTACGAGACAGGAAATAAATTTGCGTATCGTAGCGTAGAATATCTAAAAGATGTGTTAAATTCAGCAGGAATCGCACCTAAGAGACTTAGAATGGAATTTTGCAGTTCTGCTGAAGGTGCAAGGTTTAAAGAAGTAGCCACAGAATTCTATAATACTATTAAAGGATTGGATGGAAATCCTTTAAAAGAAAGCTCCTCATAAAATTAAATGTGTGTCCTAATGAGACAAGGTTGAAAAAATGAGAATCTTGTTGAAGAAATGGAAGCCCCATTTAAACACATAAAGTATTTAATAAAATTAAAAAATAAAAAAATCAAATTGGAAAATAATAGAAACGAAACGTATATGAACTAAGAATTTATGTTTCTCACCATAAATTATTTTTCAAAATTATAAAATAATAAAGATTACGAGTTGAAAGCTGTGGAAACACAAGCAGAATATCTCATAAAAGAAAAAGACTTCCCTACATTGTTAAAGACCTTATTGAAAGAGGGAATGGTTGATAAAATAATCGGCGCAGAAGTAAAAGTAAGTAAAAAATCCGGTGAAGTAGATCGATTTTCAATCTCTCCAAAATTATGGGAAAAACCCGAGGAGATTGAAAGTTTTCCCGTGTCTAATTTAATTACCTATGGATACGCCCGAACGGATTCTGCCTCTAAATTCTTACATGCAAGCGCAGATGGAGCGAAAAATGAGAAAATCGCTTTAATAGCTCGACCTTGCGATACAAGAGCATTAATAGAATTGAGCAAAATAAAACAAGTGAATTTAGATAACTTATTTATCATTGGAATTGAAGATCGCGGAATGACATTAAATGTCTCACGGGAACTTCGAAGCGAGAAGGATCTTGATACCACAAAAATCGTAAAGGAGAAAATCACTGATGATGGATTATTATTTTTACTTGATGATGGAAAGACAAAACAAGTAGGAATCGAAATTGCTGATAATTGCTCGAGATGTATTCGAAAGCAACCTATAATCGCAGACATTTCTATTAGTGATATTGGAATTCCTATTGAAGATGAAAATATTATCTTAAAGGTTCATAGTGATGCTGCCAGCGAATTAATAGATAAATTGGGGATTAAGGCTGATAAAATACCAAGTGATATTAAAAAAACACATGAAGATAAAATGGCTGAAATTCTTAAAGCTGCTGAAGAAAAACGAGCGAAGGATCTTAAAGAATGGAATAAATTATCTCAAAAGGAAAAGCTGGAACAGCTTCAGAAATGTACTATGTGCGGAATGTGCATTAGAGGCTGTCCGGTGTGTTATTGCGTCGATTGTATCCTTCAGAAAAAGCGGAAGAAAAAAACAATCGATAATGTCAGTTATCAGCTAACGCGCATTGCCCATGTCGCTGATCGATGTGTAGAATGTGGAAATTGTGCGAATAATTGTCCTATGAATATACCACTTTCGCTTATCTTTCAGTCTCTAAATGAGCAGTTTCAAAATGAATTTAAGTATCGCGCGGGAGAATCGGTTGAAGATATCCCGTTCAGAAGTGGTAAGGCAATTAGAGAGATGGAATTAGAGAAAACGTAGTATTTTTTTATCTTTTTTTATATTTATTTATGATCTAATTAGGTTTTATATTCTTTTTTTATATTGTTCTCGTTCTAAGAAGAAATTTTGAGATACATAATCTATAAGATTTATAAATTAATAATTAAGATAGTGACACGTACGGCTTTTCTAAATTTTAAGATTAAACATCGATACCTTAATATTCAAATATAAGAGAGGAAAAGAAGGATGAATAGATTTCTTAACATAATTGCGCTTATTATTATCGCAATTTTTATGCCTTTTATTAAGATATTTGATATCTTTCTCAAGAATAAAACTTTGAAATACATATTGAGAAAGCTTCTACTCCCAAATAAAAATACCAAAATGATTGAATTTAATTATATTATAGAAAATGGTGTTAATGAAAATCTTGAAAATAAACCCACTTCATCATCTTATTTTATTTCCAAAAAGAATTTAAAAGAAAGAAAAATTGAATATCTTGAGTCAGCAAGGAAGAGTTCGGGGATATATGCACATTGCGCAAAAGTATATTTAAACCAGTCTAGTTATAATCAAAAAAAGATTCACGAGGTACTTGATAAAGTTAATAATAGAGAAGATACTTCTGATTTTGAAATGAATGCATTCCTTAGAGTTATGTATTTGGACAAGAACAAAAATAATATCCCCAAACGTTTGAAGGAAAGAATTAAAGCCGCAATGTTAAATTTTAAATATTGGTTTACAGAATCAGGTCCAGATGAGATGATCTTTTGGACCGAAAACCATATGATTCTCTTTCACACGGCAGAGTTATTAGCAGGGCAATTATTCCCCGATCTTATATTCCCCAATTCAGGCTGGAATGGATCTCAACATATCGAGCACGCTCTTCCTTTAATAAATCGTTGGCTTGATTGGAGAGCTAAGTTTGGTTTTGCGGAATGGCATTCAAATATCTATTATCTCTTAGATTTAATTGCGCTATTGAATTTAGTGGATTTTGCCAAAAATGCTACTATTCGCAAAAAAGCAGAAATGTTAATCGATCTAATTGGTTTTGATTTCGCAAATAATTTCTATAAAGGTCTGTATGCCACTGCCCACGGTAGAACGTCTGATGAATTACAATTAGGGCTTTCTATCACACATCCGTCACATCGAGAATTGATAGGAGAACCAGTTTGGGTAATGCTTGGTATGGGAAATCACGAAAAAAATAGTGGAAATAATGGTGCAGCAGTATTTTTTGCCACGAGTCAATATAATACTCCTAAGATATTAGAAGATATAGCCAAGACGAACACTACTGCTAAAGAATATATCCATAAATCAAGGAATAATATTGATATCTCACAAGATCCTGAATACGGATTTGGATATTATAATGAATCAGATTTAATGTTTTGGTGGCCGATGTCAGGACCCGCAGCACCTCCACTTTTAAAACCTTCATTAAATTTAATTAGCAAATATAATCTGGCTCCGAAATTAGTCTATAACGACGAAGCCTTTGTGTATTTGTTTAAGATTGGGGCATTTTTACATAGAAAGCCCATAAATGAATATAGTGAACTAATAAGTAATATTTCAAGAGGTGTGGCACTTGAAACGGCAAATACATATACTTATAAAACCCCTTATTATCAATTATCGGGAGTTCAAGACCATCAGAAAGGAATGATGGGGCTTCAAGAACTTATTTGGCAAGCATGCCTTGATAAAAATGCGACGGTATATACAAGTTCTCCAAGTACGCTCAGTACTAAAAAACAGCAATTTACAAGTGGCTGGAAACCACGTGCTACTTTCTATAAAAATGTGGGAATCATTCAGTACGATCGCCAAATCCAAACATTTGAATTAGAATTAATATTGGAACTACTTGGAGAACCCCCATATACACATGCATACTTCCCACGTTGGGCTTTTAATGAATGGGACAGAATTGGTAATTGGGTATTTGGACGTCGCAATGATGGCTTTATAGGTCTTTATTCTTATAATCCCATCGAATGGAAAAGCTCCTATGAATTAAGAGCAGAAGGCAAAAAGAATGTGTGGATTATCGAGCTTGGAAGTATTGCTGATAGTGAATTCGATTCTTATGAAAACTTCATCACTAAACTCATAAATGCAAAAATTCAGATCTCTGTGAATTCTATGGGATGTGAAATCCTTTATATTTCGCCCTCTCAAGGAAGAATGAAAATAAATTGGGAGGGAGCCTTAATGATTGATGATCAAGAAAGTGACCTGGGGGGCTATGAGCGATTTAATAACCCATATTGCGATCAAAAATTTGGAACTATGAAAACAGAAATAACTTTTAACGGTAAAAGCTTGATATTAGACTTTAAAAATGTTAATAAGATGATTAAATAAGATTTCAGCCGAGTAATTTTTATAATTCCCTAATTCATTAGGTTTATGGAATTTCATAATAAATTATATCATATTAGAGTAAGGTAAGATTTATTAGGTTTAGAATCAAAAATAGTGATTAGTGATATTTTTAATTTTTTTAATAAACTAAAAATCTAAGAAATAAAAATAAACTGGTGTTAAAATATATGAAAAAATACATTCAACTCCTTATTGTCGCAGGAATATTAGTGTTTATGCCAATTATAATTTCAATCCCAACTCTAATTCCAAAACAGTCCGGTATAATTGAAGAAGGGGAGATAAATACTGATCTTGATGATTTTGCGAATCCATCCACATATTATATCTCTGATTTAAATTTTACAGAACGTAAAGATATTTATTTGGATTTAGCAAATAAAAGTGATGGATTTAATGCTCAATGTGTGAAAGTATATTTGAATGAGACAGAATATAATGAAGCAAGGATCAACCAATCCCTCGATAAAATCAATAGCAGAGAAGATTGTTCGGATTTTGATATGAATACATTACTACGAATGATATATTTAGATATTGGAAAATATAATATACCCACTGGCTTGAATGATAGCATAAAAGATGCCATTTTAAATTTTAAATATTGGTTTACTGAACAAGGTCCAGATGAGATGATCTTTTGGACTGAAAATCATATGATCCTATTCCATACAGCGGAATTATTAGCTGGGCAATTATTTCCCAATATCGAATTTCCGAATTCAGGATGGAATGGATCTCAACATATTGAACATGCTCTTCCTCTAGTAGACCGTTGGCTTGATTGGAGAGCTAAGTTTGGGTTTGCAGAATGGCATTCGAATATTTATTATCGATTGGATTTAACTGCTTTACTAAATTTGGTGGATTTCGCTCAGAATGATAGCATCCGAACAAAAGCAGAAATGCTTGTGGATTTGATCGGATTTGATTTTGCAAATAATTATTATAAAGGACTTTATGCTACCGCCCACGGAAGAACCGAGGATGAAAAACAAGTAGGCACTTCCTCGTCTAATCCTCCAGAAAAAGAGTCAACGGCAGAACCGGCTTGGATGATGCTTGGTATTGGTTCAGATGATAAAGCTACCGGAGAAAATGGAGCTGCCGTGTTTATTGCTACTGGGGATTATATCACTCCTAAAATATTAAAAGACATAGCAAATGCGACTACAATTGCTGATACCCATATTCATAAGTCAAGGAATAATATAGATATCTTAGAAGGTCCTGATTACGGATTTGGATATGAAAGCGAATCAGATCTTATGTTTTGGTGGCCTATGTCAGCCCCCGCAGCTCCACCAGTATTAGAATCTTCTTTAAGAATTAAGAATACCTATTATCTAGACCCAAAATTAATTTTTAACGATGAAGCTTTTGTTGATTTATTTGAAATTGGTGCTACTATTTATGGGACATCTTTAAATGATTTTAGTACTATAATTAAGGACATTACGCAAGGAGTATCTCTTGAAACAGCAAATACATATACCTATAAAACCCCGTATTATCAATTATCTGGTGTTCAAGATCATCAAAAAGGGATGAATGGTCTTCAAGAACTTATTTGGCAAGCATGCTTGGATGCAAATGCTACAGTATTTACCAGTTCACCCAGTGCGCTAAGTGCAGGAGATCAGAAATTTACGAGTGGATGGAAACCCCGTGCCACTTTGCATGAAAATATAGGAATTTTTCAATATGATCGTCGAGCCCAATCTCTCATATTAGAATTAGTCCAAGAATTTTTGGGAGAAAAATCATATACCCATGCATATTTCCCACGTTGGGCATTTAATGAATGGAATAAATCAAATAATTGGGTATTTGGACGTCGAAATAATAGCTTTGTAGCTTTATATTCAAAAAACCCAACAGAATGGAAAAATAATTATGAATTAAGAGCAGAAGGAAAGAAAAATGCTTGGATCGTTGAACTTGGAAGCGTTTCTGATGCAGCATTCGATTCTTATGAAGATTTTATAGCAAAAATTCTAAACGCAAAAATTGAAATCTCTGAAAAATCTCTAGGCTATGAAATCATTTACAATTCACCCTCTCAAGGAAAAGTTCGGGTAAGTTGGGATGGGGAAATGAATGTGGAGGATCAAATAATTGATCTAGGATCCTATGAGCGTTTTGAAAGCCCCTACTGCAATCAGACCTTTGGAACTATGCAAACCATAATAGAATATAATGGACAAAAATTAACACTTGATTTTGTAAATGCAAATAAAACAATAGAGGGACCATAAAAGGGTGATGAAATATTAACATTAAAGCGTTTGTCGGAAGATATCAATTAATTAATTGGTTTAAAGGAACAATTTTCCTTATTCTAGGTTTATTAAATAGCCGATTTAATGTTGGATTTAATTGGTTCATTAATAATCTTATATTCGGGCCAATAATATATTTTCTAGTAATTGTTGCAGGAATGCTACTGGTCTTGTATCTAAAACTGCCTCAAGACACAAAGGAGAGTAAATTGACTAAGAAGAATATCGTCATAATCGCATCCATAGTTCTTTTTCTCATATCCTATGGCATATTATCGTTTTTTGTGTTTTATCATGGGAGAAGTATCATATCATTAATCCTTTTAGGAATTATCGGTATAATGTTATACTCTTCTTGCTTTTTTGGAGATGAGTGGGAAAATAAAAGCATTTTAATGATTATATATATTGGCTTCGCTGTTTCATTTGGATTGATATTTGGTGCCATACTTAATGATATTTCAATTCCACTATACCTTTATTTCTTCTTTTTTGGTGTTTTGACTCTTCAATTCTCAAAAGACATTCTAAAAAGTTGTAAAAGAGCTACTCAAGAGAGAAGTAATAATGAAGAATATCGATTCTTTGCTGATATTTTTGGTATCCAGATAGCCCAGAGAATGGTGTTAATGCTTCAGTTCCTCACGATCTTGTTTCTTTTGATCCCATTTATTTCGGGAATATATAATTATTTTCTCTATTTATTCCCAATGCTAATCGCAATGATTCTCATAGTCATTTCAGTAATATTGAATTTCAAATATGATTTCAAAGAAAAATATAACGGCAAAGTATTTATTCTGTTGAGAATAGGGATGTTCTTTATATTAGCGGCTTATTTTTTCGCATCTATATAAATTTAATTAAATCTTCTCTTATTTTTTTCTTACCATTTCCAGAAAATATCCTCTGCGTGACCAAGCATATCTTTAACATGAATTTTAGTTCCATCATCTAATATTATATCTCCTGAGTATAGACCATGCAATAATGAAGAATCTAGCTTGATAATTCCAAAATTCAGTTTTTCTTTGTGAGGGATTAGGGGTTGTAAAACCATATTAAATCTCCCATCATTGCTAGTAAATTTCCAAGGCTTTTTAGGATCTCTATCTTCATGATGAAAGGTAACTTCATCAAGTTTATGTGCCTTTCCATTATAAAATACGATGTTTTCCGAATGTGTCGCTCTCTCTTTACTTCCAACTTGACCAAAACCATAGCCAATGTTGAATGCAACGGGGATATTATCAACCATTCCACAGGCACTACCCCACAACCAATGAGTGTTATATGGCCAGATACCACGTCCCCAATCCATTAATCCAAATGATTCATCCGGTGTAAACGCATAATCCTCTGCGCCAATTTTTAGTGTACCTTCAGCAGGCATCATATTGATTTTATGATTATAGTAGAAAAGTTTAGGTTTCTCATATCCCGTGACTACGACAGTATTATCCCAATCTGGTTTATCTTCAAGAATTATTGTTCCTTTCATTCCTTTTTCTAAAAAATTGGGATCATCGATTGTAAGAATTCTTTTATTCCCTTTTTTTTCTAGAGTTGCCTTAAATTTATCGGTAGGAAACTCTATTAAACTATCCTTTACTGAGCTAAGTGGCAATAACTTAGATTTAGTAAAAAATTTCATAGTGCTTACATCCTCACGCTCTCTTTTATTGAAATCAAGCCAGACATAACTCATTTGAGTGAGATATCCAATATCTCCAATAGTAAGTTGGAATCCAAAATCTTTATTTAAAACAGAATAATGATCCCACTCCTTTATTCTCCACCAACTTTTTCCTATATCTTCCTTGTTATACTTTAATAATGGTTTCCTTGCCCATCCTGATTTGACAAGGGACCCATCCTCATTAAATAATTTTGATGATTCTGTAATTTCTATTTGATCTCCCATTTTACTAAACCTTTATTTATTATTTATTATGATTGGAATTAATTTTCAACCTTAATAAAATTTCATTTTATATGAAAATTTGTAAATTTAATAGAAAACATTGATTTCAGATCATATGTTCAATTATTTTTTGCTTTAATAATTGAGCTTTATCAAGATCGTATATACCTTCGGTTCTCCAGAGAATGTCTCCTTCTTGGTTAATTAAAAAGATATAAACATTTTTATAACTTTCAAGATTGAGAGAATTTTTAAAAATATTTAGATCATAATAAAAATTAATTATTTTGTCAATATTTCTATTTAGAATACTTCTTCGTGCTCTCCTACTCATATATCTTCTCAAAACTTTAAGTCTTTTATTATAGATATTAATTTGGTAATAATCCAAGAAATGTATATCAGAAATCAATGTTTTCATAAAGGAGATCCATCGTTCCAAATTTAATTTGTTAGATTTTTCACATGGGAGAATTAAAATATTAAGTTTGCTCCTTAAATCATTCGGGATAGTAAAAGGAATATTATTTAAGGCCATTCCCCTAATTTCTGGAAACTTCACAAATACCACAATTTAAGACTAAAAGTTTTAAAAAATTTATTTCTTGAAACTTTAAATCTTTCTTCAATATAAATATCTTTTACATTTTTGTAATTTAAGAAATTTAATAATCGTGCGGAATTCCCTTAATATGGAGAAGAAGGTGTTCATATCCGTCTAAATCCTCGATCCAACCATAATTTGCATCACATTTAGAATCTAAGTCTTTAATATAAGGTTTAATATCAAGCAAAGGAGTACCATCAAAACAATCTATTGAGCTTATGAACACGTTATTTTCCTCAATCTTTTTTAATTGAACTACGCTTAGTCCTATCAGATTAGGACGTAATGGAGATCTACTGGCAAAAGCCCCAACTTTAGCTCCATCAGTCCATGGAGGTGAAACGATATCATTTATATCTCGTGAAACAAGATGGATATAATAAAGGACGTAAATATATCGAAATTTATCAAGTTTATAAAGACTTTCAAGATATTGAGGATCTACAACAATTTTAAATACCCTTTGATCCTCCTCAACAGGTTGATAGGGAGCGGTATCTATATATGGTGTACGAATCTTTCCAATCTTTTTTAATTTGAATTTTTCTGATTCTTTTTCTTTTTTGAGTATGGGTTCTTTTTTTTCTTGTTTCTTTATTTCTAAATTTTCTCCATTATTACTATTAGCAACTTCATTCTTTGCCGAATTGAAAACTTTTTCCATTTCCTCATATAATTCATTTACTTTTTCTAAATGATTTACCAACACTTGAGAAGTGGAGGGCTTAATTCGATCGACCCATTTTTTAACATCATTCTTATGTTGTGTATTATGACTAATCCAGTAAGATAACAGTTTATTTATCTCTTCATTACTTAAATTTTCCATTTTTATTATCTCGCTCTAAATTGTTTATTTTTATAAAAATATTAGTCCTTTGAATAGATAAGAGATGAAAAATAAAAGCTAATTTTTTCGAATAGCTTATTAAGATGAATAATTATCCTTAATTATTAGTAATTTTTCTTATACATAAAAAATTCAATTTGGTTATTATACATGCCATTAAAAACCCCTGAAGAATATCTGGAAAGTATTAAACGACCAGTTAATTTATATATGTTTGGTAAGAAAGTAGAGGAATTTTGGAATCATCCAATAATCAAACCTTCTATTAGAACAGTAATGAAAATATATGAGTTAGCCCAGATGGAAGAATATAAAGACGTGATGACAGCAACATCACATTTTACTGGTGAAATTATTAATCGTTTTACACATATCCATCAATCAATAGATGATCTAATCAAGAAAGTAAAAATGCAACGCTTACTTGGTCAAAAAACTGCATGTTGTTTTCAAAGATGCGTCGGATTTGATACTGCGAATGCTCTTTATAGTGTAACTTATGAATTGGACAAAAAATACGGAACTAATTATCATGAGCGCTTTAAAAAATACTGGATTGAGGTTCAAAATGAAGATTTGATGGTTGGAGGAGCTATGACCGATACAAAAGGAAATAGAGGAATACGTCCGAAAGATCAACCAGATCCAGATGCATTCTTACATGTTGTGGATGAGAAAGATGATGGAATAATAGTTAGAGGAGCTAAAATTCACCAAACAGGATTTTTAAACTCTCATAGAGCGATTATAATGCCCACATTATCATTAAGAGAAGGGGAGGAAGAATATGCTATTAGCTGTGGAGTAGATACTAACGCGGAAGGCATTACTATGATTTATGGACGACAATCTTGCGATACGCGAAAATTGGAGGAAGGGAAGCTCGATATAGGAAATTATAAATATGGGGGACAAGAAATATTTGTTATTTTTGATAATGTTTTTGTTCCACGTGAAAATATTTTTATGAACGGAGAAATAGAATTTGCAAGTGATTTAGTAAACCGATTTGCTGGCTTTCATCGCCAATCATATGGAGGATGCAAAGTTGGTGTGGGAGATGTCTTAATTGGTGCATCAAGCCTTATTTCAGAATATCATGGGGTTGGAAAAAGTTCCCATATAAAAGATAAGTTAGTTGAAATGATTCATTTAAATGAAACATTATTTAGTAGCGGAATTGCGTGTAGTGCTTTAGGATTTCCAAGAGATGCTGGTAATTATGAGATGGATATGTTATTGGCAAATGTTTGTAAACAAAATGTGACAAGGTTTCCTTATGAGATTGCTCGTTTAGCGGAGGATTTAGCAGGGGGTCTTATTGCTACACTCCCATCCGAAGAGGATTTTAATTCAGAAGAAATAGGTCATTATCTGGAGAAATACTTGAATACATGTGATGAAAAAGTCCAAAATCGATTTAAACTCTTACGTTTCATAGAAAATTTAACAATGGGAGTAGCCTCTGTGAGTTATAGAACAGAATCAATGCACGGAGCGGGATCACCTCAAGCACAACGTATTATGATTTCTCGGCAAGCAGATGTGGGAGAGAAAAAGGATTTTGTCAAAGATATCTTAGATCTCGAATAAAAATTTTATCTTTAACATTTAGAAAATATAATCTATAAAAGGACTCGCATTTAATACATTATATAAAAAGTAAAGTATACTGAATTCTCTAATATTAGATCCATAAGAGAATAAGATAAGATGTAATTTTACTTTTTATAGTGAAGTTATAAATTTTAATTTACTTTAACATTTAACAATATAGAAGAATAAAATTAATATCTTTAATTGAAAAAAAATGTCATTACCAGCCAAAAAAACTATCGAAGTGGACGAGAATATCACCCATTACGTTTACAAGATGCTTAATCACCAAATGACTCTCGAATATGATGAGTCGAAATGCTTGGAATGTGGATTCTGCCATCGCGTATGTCCTGTCACGATTTCTATTTACGATGAGCCGATAAAGAAGACCGCAATCGGTACACCAGAAGATATGAAAATGGATTCTGATAAAAAGATAGTCGTTAATACAGATCGATGTATCTGGTGCGGTAGCTGTTCATGGGTATGTCCAGGATATACGCTAAAACTCTATATCAACGGAGAAGAAAGAATTCCACTTGTGGAGAATGACTCTCTTCCTAAATTTAAAGAGCAAGTAAGAACGCTTGAAAATGGAAATAAGGTCAGAAAAGTTGTCGATGGTAGTATAACAATCACTTCCGAAGAAAAGGATAAGAAAATTCTTGAAGAGTTTGCTGATGAATGTGCTGTTGGAGCGCTTTCAGTCGATGATGGTGAAATAGTGGTGGATAAAGATTTATGCATTTTATGCTTTAAATGTTCTGAAGCTGCTAAGAATTATGAAAATATTAGTGTTGATGTATTTCGAGATCGGTTCATGGATGTAAAAGGAGAGCCAGGGTCTGTGTGGAACGCGATCATGGAACGGGTTCTAGGAAAGGTTGGAAAGATTAAAGGAATCACCAGTAAAAGACAGAATAAACTTGCCGACGCAGTAATGAGATTAATGGGAAGAGAGGAAGCAGAAGAACAAGATTAGATAATTCTTATTTTTTATTTACTTTTAATTTATACTAGGGTAAAATATCATAAATATTAATTCTAATAAGAAAATTCTCTATTTATCTACTTTTTAACTTTGGAACGGTATAAAGAGGGATCAACAACCGCTATCATTTTTTCTCTCTTAAGCGAAGCATTAAGAAAATTGATTATTTTATCCACTTCTCGGGATGGATTGTCTATTATATCGGTATAATTAAGATCTAAAAGTTCGATATTTTCTTGATCAAGGGCCCATTTCTTCATTACCCCTGCTTCTTTATCAAATGCTTTCATAAGCACTTTAGGATATTTTTTCTCGAAATCACCGAGCATTTTCTGTTGTGATTTTATCACTTCATTTATATCCCGATTCATAAAAATAATCTTATATTTTTGTTGTTTCGGAATGTATTTTAATAAATGAGAAATCACTTTCACTGCTTTTCCTGTCTCTTCTTTTAAACAAGAATTATCTTTTCCCAGTTTTTTCACAGCTTCCAACTCAAGATAGCCTTTCGGATTGCTACGATCCGCTTCTCGCTTATTGTCAGATAAGATTTCAATGCCTCCCGCTTGAAGCATTTGCATCATAAGCGAGGTTCCAGAACGCGGAATCCCAGAAACTACTATAAGGAAATCCTTTAATGCCTTTTTAATCGATCTTCCTTTCATTGTATAGCTAAATTCTGCTTTATTAAATAAAGATTGTCAGATATTAAAAATATTGGTTGCTCCTAAATAAGTAAGTAATTAAATAATCTATTAATTTACATTATTTATTAGATTTTCTAGTTTAAATCAGTTATATTATTATGAGAAGATTATATTATGAGTAAATGGAAAGATGTTTATAATAGGTTAAATGAATATCTACTTCTTTCGACGTATCCAGTCGGGATTAAATTGCTAAAAGACGAAAGAGAATTTAAAAATTTTAAATATTTAAAAAGACCAGAGGAAGAAATAGCGTTATGTCAGATCTTTAGCTACTCCCGATATTATGGGTGGACAATGGGCTGTACCAAGGAAGAAAATATATGTCCTTTAGCAGATATTGCTTTAGGGTTTGAAAAGCCATTTGAATTATTTAAAGAAGGAGCCTTTTTCATAGGAAGATATAATGAAACAAAGGAAGCTGCCAAAAGAACTACTGCCTCTATGCCATTCATAGCAGATGAGGGATTTTCAGCAATTGTTTCTGGCGCTCTTCATAGGATAGATTATGATCCCGATATTATCTTGATTTGGGGGAATTCTGCTCAGATTATGCGATTAATTCAAGCATCATTATGGAAAGAAGGAGGAAGATTTACAATGTCAACATTTTGCGATGGAGTTTGTGCAGATATGATTTCCGAGGTGTATTTAACCCATAAAATGCAGGTTTCATTTCCTTGTTTG
>Ga0102944_1000088_pt1 | contig 73545 bp, 71 predicted proteins | sample SalPonD_shore_MG_FD_78172 | JGI IMG/M metagenome (GOLD analysis project Ga0102944, IMG submission 78172) | Salt pond soil microbial communities from South San Francisco under conditions of wetland restoration - Salt Pond MetaG... | ecosystem: Environmental > Aquatic > Marine > Intertidal zone >... | reverse complement strand
CAAAAACTGATCCACACATCACAGCCGGCAAAAAGAGCAACTACTATAAATAGAAGCAAAACCCATTTCAATTTGCGCATCCTCATTCTCCTCGGTGCAGAAATATTGCACATGCAGCGTCCCGCTACGTGTAAATGTAACACGCGGCAGGGGAAAAACCGTTACCGGAACGGAAAGAGAAATTCAGGAGGTTCGGCCCGGGATGTGCGGGATGGTTCAGTTTGAACGCGCGCGCTGCTCTGGCGCGGACGGCTCATATGCCTCAATTTTGCGTGTCAGGGTGTCCTGGACCGGTACTGCCCGCCCTGTTTCCGGGTCAATATTTGCAATGGTGGTGAGCGCACGTGCGGCAACTATTTCCGTGCCTCCCGCGCCGCCGGCCCGCCTGATGAGGATACTTTCCAGGTCTATGCTCTTATTGCCTATACGGGTGCAACGCTGGTAGACATCAGCCGCGTCACCCAGATACATGGGCGAGACAAATTGTATATCGATCCTGACTATAACATGAGTAAGATTGAGCTTTTGCGTGTCCAGTCCTGCGACCTGTCTCAGGTAATCAAGCCGGGCATCCTCAATGTAGGCAAGGTACGCCTTGTTGTTTACGTGTCGAAGAGAGTCGATATCCGCATACCTGACACGGTAGTGCGCACAGTGGCGAAAGTGCCCGCGCTCGGTTGCCGAAAAATCCAAACTCACCACGCCTCCTCGCTTCCCACGAGCGCCGGCACAATGAAACGCTCAAAATAGCGCATTCCATGACGCACCAGGTCAACATCGGCATCCCTGATGCCCCAGTCCAAAAATAGTCCGCGCATGGCGCGATTCATCCAGAGGGAGAGCTCCGTGGCGGAAATGTCACGGCGGAACTCACCGTTTTGTTGCCCTTCACTGATAAAGCGCGTGACTATGCGTACAAGCGGCCTCTCTGGATTGACAAGGATCCGCTCCGTTGTGACGTTGCCCAGCTGATTTGCATACAGCACCTTTACGGTGTCTGCGCCTATGCGCGTTTTGATGTAGCGGCATTGCGCGCGAGTGAATTGAACTAGCTTCTCTTTTGCACTGTCGAGCTTTTGCAGCCGCCCCACCGAACGTTCGTAGAAAGTATCGATGTCCCGAAATTCTTCAATGATTACATCGCTCTTGGTATTAAAGTAGGTATAGAAGGTTCCCTTTGCGGTTCCCGCCTTTTCTACAATCTCGTCAATAGTGACGTAGTCAAATCCTTTTTCTCTAAACAGGCTGATGGCCGCATCAAAAAGCTTCCCTTTGGTGGCCAGCGCCTGGCGTTTCCGCAGGCCGGCCGGGAGGCCCGGCCTGCTTTCCGATTTCCCCATGAAGCTACAGGATAGCAGATATGACCGCGCTGCTCAACGCGCCTATGCAAGCGTCTCCACGCGCAGTCGTACAATATCGCCTATGATCGCATCGTAGTCTCCCAGACGCCGGATTGCTTCATTCACTGCCTGTTCTTTGACCCGCCGCGTCAGGAGGATCAGCGGAACGGTGGTGTCTCCTTCTCCCGGTTCCTTCTGTATGATCGCCTCAATCGAGATATCCAGGTCAGCCATGATGCCGGACACGCGGGCCATGACGCCCGGCCGGTCGGTAGCCTGCAGGCGGAGATAGTACGATGTTTCCACGTCGTCCATGGGACAAATTGGAAGGTCCGCTATCTGGTCCGGTTTGAAGGCCAGGTGCGGCACACGGTGCTCAGGATCAGAGGTGAGCGTGCGGACCACGTCCACTATATCCGCCACCACTGCAGAGGCGGTGGGCTCTCCGCCCGCCCCCGGACCGTAATAAAGCGTGGGGCCAAGCGCGTCCGCCCAGACAAGGACGGCGTTCATGACACCGTTCACGTTGGCAATGAGACGCCGCTCGGGAATGAGCGTGGGATGGACCCGCAGTTCAACGCGGCCGTCTGTCTTGCGCGCAATAGCGAGGTGCTTAATCAGATATCCAAGCTCATGCGCGTAGGTCACATCTTCTCTGGTGATCCCGCTGACCCCTTCGGTATATACCTTATCAAACTGCAGCGGAATGCCGAACGCAATGGAAGCCAGAATGGTGAGTTTGTGCGCCGCGTCTATTCCTTCCACGTCAAAAGTGGGATCTGCTTCCGCGTAGCCAAGGCGCTGTGCCTCGGAAAGCACATCTTCAAATGCACGCCCGTGGTCTCTCATTTCCGTCAGGATAAAGTTTGTGGTCCCGTTTACTATGCCGGCAAGCCACTGGATTTTGTTTCCGGCAAGGCCTTCTCTAATTGCCTTGATGATGGGAATGCCGCCGGCAACCGCGCCCTCAAAGGCAACCATTACACCTTTTTCCCCTGCGGCCTGAAAGATCTCGTTCCCATGGATCGCAATGAGCGCTTTGTTTGCAGTCACAACGTGTTTTCCGTTTTGGATGGCGCGCATCACCATTTCATACGCGTCTTCATATCCGCCGATCAATTCCACCACAACAGAAATATCGGGATCGTCAACAACGTTACGAGGATCGTTTGAAAGGGTTACCCCTTCAAGGCCGAGCGGCTCCACGCGCTCCTGGCTGCGCACGGATGCGTGGCTAATAATAATACCCCGGCCTGCCCTGCGGGTGATCTCCTGCGCGTTGCGTTTCAAGACACGGTATGTACCACCGCCCACTGTTCCAAGCCCGAGAAGACCTATCTTTACTGGATTCAAGTTGCTATCTCTCCTCACGACAAAGGCTCACCCTGCCGCCACTAAAACCTGTGAGCAATCATAGCCCAATGGCAGGGAAGGAAGCAACGCCCCCGTGTGCGTCGCCACCCGTCCTCCCGAACGGAATGCATAAATTGCAATATGTCCGTTGACAATGGTGTGCCAATTGCATATATATTAATTCCAACAGTATTGGATCAATAGAGGCGCGGGATTCAACAGTAGCGCCGGCGAGGGGTTAGGAACCCGATAACCCGCCGCAAAAGGGAATCCCGCCGAAGGTCGAGGTCATCCTAAGGACCAACGCTTGGTTGCCTGGGCTAAATCCCAGGGACTGTCACCAGAAGGTGGAGTGCTATTGATCTCCTTCCAGCGGAAGCAGATCAAAGTTCTTTCCTTCACACCAACTAGATCCTCTGAAATACATCTATGGGAGGTGTGGTATGGAGACGATGGACGTGGCCGTTCTCGGTGCAACAGGCACCGTGGGGCAGAAATTCATTACACTGCTTGAGGGTCATCCCTATTTTCGAGTGCGGGAGCTTGTGGCCTCACCGCAGTCGGCCGGAAAGCCGTACGCGCAGGTATGCAAGTGGAAGCAGGACCGACCTGTTCCGGAAGAGATTGCCAACATGGTGGTCAAGTCAACTGAAGACGAACTGGAGAGTGCGCTGCTCTTCTCCGGTCTGGACTCCCAGGTTGCCGGAGAGGTTGAACGCGCGTACGCGGAACAGGGACACCTGGTTGTAAGCAATTCCAAAAACCACAGAATGGATCCGGATGTGCCTCTGGTCATTCCGGAAATTAATCACGATCATCTGGCGCTCATAGAAGGACAGCCGTACGCCGGCGCCATTGTGACAAACCCCAACTGTTCCACTATCTTCCTCGCCATGGCGCTCGCGCCGTTACACAGGGCATTCGGCCTGGAAGCGGTAAGCGTCACGACCCTGCAGGCAATTTCAGGGGCGGGCTATCCGGGCGTTCCCGGAATGGACATCATGGGCAACGTGGTGCCCTACATTGGCGGAGAAGAAGAGAAGCTTGAGACGGAATCACTCAAGATTCTGGGAGAGCTCCAGGAGGGACGCATTGTGCCTGCCCCGTTGTCAGTAAGCGCTCAATGCACCCGCGTTCCGGTGATAGACGGCCACACGGAGACGATCTCCGTGAAACTCTCTCGGCCGGCGGGCTTAGATCAGGTGAGACAAGTTCTGGACGAGTTCCGCGGCGCACCCCAACAGCGGCAACTGCCCTCTGCCCCGCAAAGACCCATCCTGGTGCTGGACGCGCCGGACCGCCCCCAGCCTGCCCGGGATATCTGGCTGGAACACGGCATGGCAACCATAGTCGGACGCCTGCGTGAGTGTGCCGTACTGGACTACCGAATGGTGGTCCTTGGCCATAACACGGTGCGCGGCGCCGCCGGCGCTTCAATACTCAACGCGGAAACGATGGTGAGTGAAGGCTACATCGTGGACGGTCGGTTGGTAAAGCAACCAGCTCGTTCCGGTCAGAAGCAAGTGGTCGGCTCCTGCTGTTAAGCTCCACCGCCGGATCACGCTGTTCTTACTCCCCCTTCCTCTCTGGAGGGGGGGGCTGCTTTGCGCGCGCGGGAATTGCGGCAGCGTGGTCTGCGCGTGAGACCATACGCACTGCCGCGGAACCAAGGGCAACAAAGAGCCCGAGCCAAAGAAAAAGAAGTGCGTAAGGGATCTGCTCTGAGAGCAGCCCAAAAATGAAAATGCCCACTCCAAACCCGGCATCTATCCCGCTCTCCTGCATTGCAAGCGCGGTGGCCCGAAGCCTGGGGGTAGCCCCGTCTATAACCCAGCTTACAAAAAGAGATAGCCCTCCGTTATAGGCAAACCCGGCAAGCGCTGCACTCGCGTAAAACACAGAAAGCGGAAAGGCTGCCAGTTTCCACAGAACGGCTACGCCAAGGGCAAGACAGAGCATTGCCGGCACCACCACCGCTCGCCGGCCAAACCGGTCCGACAGCCATCCAAGCGCGAGCGCTCCAACACCCCCGGCAACGGCAAAAAGCGTGAAATAGAGCGCGGGACGCGCAATCACATCTTCAGCATAGAGAGTCAAATAGGTGAGGATTATTCCGCCTGCAATGGAGATGATCAGGATTCCGAGGTAGGGAGCGCGAAGGGCGGGGTTACCAAGCAGGGTGAACACATCCCGAGGGCGGATCGGTTCTTCACCCGCCCCATGATGCACGGGCGGATTGCGCAGCGTGAGTACAAGAACGAAGGCAATGAAGCTCAACCCGGCCATACTCACAAAGAAGGCGCCAAAGCCGTAAGTACGGATGAGCTCATTTCCAACCAGAGGGCCAACCATCATTGCCGCGGTGAGCACCATCCGATATATGCCGATGGTCGCGCCTCTAAACTCTGCGGGTGCAAGATCTGCCACAAAGGAACTGGCGGCTGACAGATATGAGGCCATGCCTATTGCTTGATACACCCGCGAAGCGGCCATGATCCAGAGATTTGGCGAAAGCCAGATGGCAATGTGACCGGTCGCAAACGCAAAAGTGCCCACGGCAAGGGCAAATCGTCTGCCACGCAGATCCGCAACTGGTCCAAAAATGAACCGAAGCATCACCGAAGCAATTGCAAAGAGGGAGGTCTGAAAGCCAATCATGGCGCTTGAACCTCCGCGCTCCGCGATGTAGAGCGGAACCAGAGAAAACGAAACCAGCACCTGGACAAGCACAAGAAGAGAGGCCAGGAAAATGGTGAGCATCTGCCGCTCGGCAATGACCCCCCTCAGCGTAGCTGGTTTCCTGTCCGCTGTTGCGCCCATAGTTGCTCCTTCCGGCCCGTGTTGTCTGAAATCTTACTTCATGATGTGCACGGCAGCAAGTCAGGAAGCGAGCACGGACGCTCCACCGGGGTGTGATGTTGCAGAGATCATGCAGGATCGATTTTCCGCAAAATGGTCCGGTGAAGCTCATCAAGCTCACGGTAGGTTGTCTCATTGTAACCTGCAACATCACGGAGCCGGGAGAGGTATTCCGGGTATTCTTCCCGAACAGTGCGGTTACGCAAAACCAGAAGCTCCAGCATCATGCCAGTCCTGTATACGGCGAGTCCCGCGTTGTCAGCTTCCTCAAGTAGTTCCCTGTCTTCGCTTAAAAGCGGAAGTTGCTCACTTACGGCCCACTGCAGCAGAAGGGCGTCCACAGATGGAGCTTCTCCACTTCCCTCCCGGGAGAGCACTGGATGTGTGTGGACCGGTAGCGCGCCTTTTGGCCAACGGAGTTCTTCCAGCACAGGCTGGACCGTCTCAAGGCGGACCCGAGCGGCAAGCATCCCAAGAATACCCACCTTCAGGCAATAGATGAGTGAAGAGGTGTCCACCGCTACCCGCTTAAGTTTCAGCAAGTCGTTCAACGTAATCGCCACAACACATTGTACCGGAGGCAAACATGGTAGACCAGTTCCGCCACGGTGGATAGAATGCAGTCCATGTTGCATGCAGATCTTCATATTCACAGTATTCACAGCGGTCATGCCTACGGCACGTTCTACGACATTGTGCGGGAGGCGGCACGCAAAAACCTGCAAATGATTGCCCTCACCGATCACGGTCCGGCAATGCCCGGCACCTCCGGCCAGTCCCATTTTCACATGGGGGCTCGGGCGCCACGAGAGATTGAGGGGGTGCGCATCCTGTGGGGATGCGAGGCCAATGTAGTAGATGAACAGGGCAACCTCGATCTACCTGAGTCAATACAAGAGCGCCTTGACCTGGTCCTGGTAAATTTTCACGCGGGTTGTGGGTACCCGGACCAGGGCATTGACGGAAACACTCGTGTCATGCAGCGCGTCCTGGAAAACCCGCGAATTAGGATTCTTACCCATCCTACCAATCCGCAACATCCCTACCACTTTGAACCGGTAATTGAAGCGGCGCTGGCAAACGGTGTTCTTCCGGAGCTGAACCTTTCCTACTTGAAAAAGTTCGGCCAAACCCGGCTTTCCGAGTTTAAGCTCATTGTTGATATGGTAAAGGCACACGGAAGCAGGCTGGTGGTAAACTCCGACGCTCACTTCCTGCATGAAATTGGAGATGACCGGATTCTTGCACAGTATCGCCGTGCACTTGGTTTGCGTGACGAGTTAATACTGAATTGCGACGTGACGGAACTGCAAAAGGCGCTCGGCATAGACGCCGCGGCGACAGAGCCCGCTACTCCAGCAGCCGATTGATGCGGCCTGCCAGGCGGGTGACGGTAGGATAGGACCGCGGCACCAGAACATAAAGCAGCCCCCCTGCAATGAGACCAGCAATGACATCCACCACGTAGTGCGCGTACAGAAATACGGTTGACACAAAGAGGAGCGCAGTCATTGGAAGAAAGAGCGGAATTAGAAATCTGTTCTGCTTCCAGTTCAACGCAAGTGCTACTACGGAAATGGCCACGTGGGACGAAGGGAAGGCAGCACCGGCCAGGTTTGTGTGTGCAAATAGGCTTTTCATGAGTTCCGTAAAGAAGTAGCCGTGAAAATTGCTGTACCATAAATTGTGGAGAGCTGGAACATAGTACTTTGGCCCGTGCACCGGGAATGCGAGGTACCAGAGATAAAGTATGGTGAAACTGGCCGTTGTGATGAAGAGTGCCTTCACGGCGGCCTCACGCCGACCACGGAAGAAAAGAATCCACCACCCAACCGTTATGAGAGCGTAGAAAAAGAAGTAGCTGAAAAACATCAATTCCGTAAACCACGCCGCTCCGCCAAGGAGGCCGGGCAGCAGCACGGCGGGTTCCGCGCCAAAGAGAAGGCGATCAAGCTCCGCAAAGAATGGATCAAAAGAGGCGCCGCCGGAAATAAGCTGGGAAAGATATATGGTTTCGGTGAAGTAGAGGATATAGAACGCCTGCACGTAAAACAGGCGAAAAAAACCCGCCACGCTATTCCCGGGTTTGCGGGCGGCAAGGCGCAGAAGGAAGAGTATCAGAACAGGAGAGAGAAGTAGCCCGAGGCCCACCAGCAGTTCCCGGTCAAGACTCACTCCAAAAAGAACAACTTGCAGCTGTCCCGCAAAGAACAATGAGACGATACCAAAAAAGAGGTTGAGACCTATACAGAGTAAATCAGTTGGTAAGAAGACTGTACGTGTCCGTTCCATGTCCGTGAGCAGATCCGTTTTTGCTTCCAGATATACCACGGGAGTCTCCAGGTTACAAGCGGAAACTCAGGAGTCCGAATAACTCTCGAGCTTCCCAAGCAGCAGGTTAAATTGATCCAGGTCCTGCTGGCCAAATTCATGAAGAAGAGCTTCCTGGGACCGCACATAGGGTCCCATTACCTTTTCAATGAGGTTCCGGCCCTTGCGTGTCAGAGTCACCCGGACACCTCTACGATCAGTAAGATCGTGCGTCCGTTTTACCAGCCCTTCGCGCTCGAGTCTATCCACACGGTTGGTCATGGCACCTGAAGAGATAAGCAGTGCGTGAAAGAGCTGACTTGGCATCATTGAAAACGGTTCTCCCTTTCTTCTCAGGGCGGACAGAACTTCAAACTCTGCCGTATTCAGCTTGTACGGTGCCAGCACCGGCTCCAACCTGCGGCTGTATTTTCTGGCGAGTCTCATTATGCGAGTGATAATCTGCGCCCTTTCTGAAACCTCGGGCAGATTTCCCGTTTGTTCAGACGCAACACTGTGATCATCTCTCTCCATGTAATAAATATACGGATAAATAATCTTAAAGTAAAGATACATACCCCAAAGCTATATTATGGACACAGCCGGTCGTGTTATCGGCGCACATGGGCGTTTATGCCGGTCAGCCCTTCCCGCGCCCCCACGTCAAAAGAGAGCTCGCCGGCGGGAACATCGTGTTCCCGTGTGTTAATGCGGATCAGTCTGGCGTCATAGCGGGAGACAAGCTGCTCGGAGTGTCTCCTGACGGTGGGCACTGCACTCCCGGCGCCGCACTCAACCACTGCGATGGAAGCGCCGTAGAGTCCTCTGAGCCATTGTTCATACCCTGCAATCTGAGCGTCCACTCGCGTTGGGTTCCATTCCCAGTCCCGAAACATGAGGATATTGGGTCGAAGGAGAGTGTGGGACCGGGGATGGTGAGGAAGCGGCGGCAGCGCTCTCATAGTTTCCGGATCAACTTCAACATGGTAGTCCGCCGCCGGCAGAACTTCTCCGTCCCGGTTCCCGGTCTCCTGCAGCCAGTGAATTGAGCCGTGAACCTCCACAACGCGCTCCGGAACAAAGCCGGCCTTCTGGAACTGCCCGTCAACGTTTGAGCTAAACACATACGCCCCGAACCGAGCAGCGTGTGCCCACGCATTCAGGACGGCAAAGCCTTCGTGCGGCACGGTATCCCGGTAAAGTGAGAGACGATGTCCGTAAAAGCCCCAGGCAAATGCGGCATCACGCTCAAACCACTCCGGTGTTGCCATGTCCGTGAACCCAAGACCTTTTTTTGCGTAAGGAGGATATGCCTTCCAGAAACCTTCGTTGCCGCGGAAATCTGGAAGCCCGGAATCTACACCCATGCCAGCCCCGGCGCAAATCACCAGCGCGTCCGCGTTGCGAATAATTTCCGCAGCCTCCCGGTATTTATCCGGCATGCACGCCTTACCCCAGAGTTGACCAGATGTCCAGCTTGTTCTTCACCCGGCGAATGACCTCGTTGGTAAACTCGTCCGTCTTTGCTGAACCGCCCAGATCAGATGTGCGTACCCCGTCATGCACCGTCTCAAGAGTTGCTTCGTAGATGGAACGGCTCACCTGTCCCGCCTTCGCTTCATTCATGTATGAGAGGAGTGCTGCACACGCAAGAATCATCGCCATTGGATTGGCCACGTTCCTTCCCTCAAGCGCCGGGGCAGTGCCGTGCGGAGCTTCTGCCATGACAGAGCCCACGCTGCCGTCCTCGGTAACGGAAATGACCAGGGACTCGCTGCCCGCGAGGGAACCGAACATCTGCAGCACCATATCAGAGAGCAGATCACCGTCGCGGTTGAGGCTGGGAATCACCAGCGGCTCGCCGGACGTGGCCAGGAGCAGAGCAAAGGTGGCGTCAATCAATTGCGGCTCGTAGGAAACATCCGGGTGACGCGTGGCCGCCGCATCGATCTCCTCCTTGAGCATGCCTTCATAAACCGGACTCACGGTGAACTTTGGACCGCCAAATACTTTGGCTCCGGTTTTGTGGGCGTGCAGGAACGCGTATTCAGCTACGTTCCGGCACACCCGCCGGGAGAGTTTTTCAGTGCGGTACGCAAATTCCTCCGCGCTGTCAGAGACACCTTCCCGCCACTCTTTGGCGCCGTATGCATCATCGCGAGCCATTCGCACTACGCTAATGGGAGCGTGCACACCTGCAATGGGTCTTACGCCGGGGATGCGCCTGCCGGTTCTCAAAATCACGTCTGCGTGAATTTCTTCACGCAGAATGCGGTTGGGACTTCCAACGTCATCTCTGCCGGAGGGCGTGATGGTGGCCGCCTTGATGGCAAGGCGATGTTTTCTCATGGCTTCCCCCGCCTCGTATACCACGTTATTTTCCGTCTTGCGCCTGTTTTCGACACCCAAATCAAACGGAAGCATTGTAAGGTCCAGACCCGTTACCGCCGGATCCAGAACTCGCAGTGCCTGTTCCAGCAGTTCCTGCCCCGTCTGATCTCCCTGCAGGACTACAATTGTACGACTCATGCTCAATCTCCTTCGGACTATCCTAACAATTATTCTCAGGCACTTCCAGAAGCGCTGGATTCCGGAAACCCCGCATGCTATACTTTCTGCCCATATGATGATTGCACAGAAACTCGTCCATATCGCCATCTGGGGCGGAGCAGGTGCGCTGCTGTTTACCGCGCTGGTACTCATTCAATATGCATCCGGACTGGCAGCACGCATAACGGAACGCGTAAGCCGGGAGGGCAAACCCGGACGCGCAAGTCTCATATTGCTCAGCATTGTGGTGGCAGCGATGATCGCGCTTCCGGCGGGAGCCGCCATTACGCTTCAACTCAGCCTGGGCCATCAGGCGGACTTCCTCACCCTCTGGACGGTAGCCTACGGAGTGGTTCTGGTTTCCAACTTGTGGGATCTTCTTGTGCTGGATCTGCTTCTCACGGTGCTCCTGCGTCCCTCGGTCCTGCACATACCAGAAAGCCCCTCTTTCACCACTGCGGACCCGCATATCAGGGGATTCTTCAAATCGCTCATCCTTGGGATCCCTACCAGTCTTATTGCAACGCTTATTGCAGCTACGGTGATGTAAACGTGCCGTGCCTTCCGGCCGGCAGATTACATGAAGATAATGCGTTTCCCGCCGTGAAAAAGGCTCACCTTGCGCGTTGACTCTGAAATGGCAACTGAAAGCGCGCCGCTCACCGCAGTTATGCCAAGTGCCGCCGCGTGCCGTGCTCCAAGACCGGAGTGAAGCTCAGACGCTTCCGGTGTGCCGGAAATGTAGGTGCCGGCGGACATGATAGTCCCGTCTCCCCGGATGATGAAGGCGCCATCAATCTTGGCATATTCCTTCAAGGTTTCCTCCAGGCTCGGATCAAGAATGTTTCGGTCATGCTCGTCCATCCCCTGGAACGGATTTACGATTAACTGCCTGCTGAACGCGTGCACGTGCTGGTAGTCTCCCAGCACAAAGAGCGTGCCAATAGCCTTTCCTTCACGTCCTTCTGCGGCAAGCTCGTTAGCCAGTTGCAGAACCCGCGTTAACACATGCTGCCCAAATTGATTAGGATGTTTGGCGTCATCTACCAGAACGGGAAAGTGGAACTCATGTTCAACGTAGGTGAGACGGATAGAATCAAAATAGCCTGAATCCGGCATTCCAAATACGTTTACAACAATCTCGTCGCGCGCTATTCGTTCCTGAGAGAGAAGAAAAAGCAACGTGAATTCAACGTTCGCAGAGCGCCTGGTGCCGCGAAAGGGAACCGGTATAAGATCAATGGCATCACCGCGTTCCCGGAATCTATTAGGGTTGTTGGTGGTCACCAGGGCATCGGTTCCCTCAACAAGGTCAGCAATATAGCCGGGATCTCCCACTGCATCCGAGTGAAGCACCAGCCGCGCGTTTCCCAAACGTCCCGCCATATCCCGCGCCTGCGAAAAGGTGAGCTGGGAAATGTCGTGGTCATTGTAGGTGAACAGCTCCGTCGGTTCGGTGACTGGAAGAGAGAGAATGGAATAGAGCTCCTCTTCATTGCCCGCCTGAACCATCCGTGAATAGAGCACACCGTCTTTCAGGCTATGCGCAATCTCGCTTAGAATCTGCAAGTGGTCTGCCTGACCGCCAACCAGAAGAAGCACAACGTGAACCAGCTCATCAGTAGCCGGATCCCAGGGGATCCCTTCCTTGCTGAGGCCCAGTGCCATGACCGTGCCTGTCAGTTCGTCCGCTACGGCGTGAGGTATTGCAATGCCGGTAGTAAGTCGGGAGCTGATGCTCTCCTCCCGTCGAAACACTTTTTCCGCAACCTCGTCCAGGTCAAGATCTCCCAGGTCGCTGCACATCGCCTTGATGAGCGTCAGGATTGCATTGTTCTTGTCCCGAGTTTGAAGAAAGAGCGTCCGTTCCCGGCTCAGGTAATCAGTCAGCGCCACGGCAGTTGCCTCCGGCGTTATTGTCCGGGAAAGGATTGTTTTGTGCAATGATCACCGTGGGAATGGGTGCAAAAAAACCGGACAGGCTGCAAAACCTGTCCGGGCACAATAATTGAATTGTGAGGCGTCTCTTGCGGGGAGAATCACTTCACCAGCGCTAGTCGAATCTGGTTGCCACCCCGACTAATCTGGAAGACAACAGACTGTGACGAGGCCTCATTCAGCGCCTTGTAGAAGTCCAGCATGTTGTTGATGTCCTTTCCACCAATTGACTGAATAATATCTCCCTGCTGGAAACCGGCCGTACCGGCGGGACTCCCCTGTATGGTCTGAGCCACTACAACGCCGTTCACATTTTTCACCCCAAGCTGTTTCTCGATATCCTGGGTGAGTCCGACTACGTAGAGCCCCGGCCAGAGCTGATCCGTCTGGTTCTGCAACTGGCTTTCCGCGCTCCGCTCGGTAATCTTCACACTCACACTCTTTTTCTGTCCGTAACGAATCAGATCAAAGTTGACCGTTTCGCCCGGTGAGAGTGTTCCTACCATCCTGCTCAGGTGATTTGCATCCTGAACGGACTGCCCATTCACTGCCGTGATATAGTCTCCGGGAAGAATTCCGCCCTTGGCAGCCGGTGAATTGCGGTACAGGTTAAACACCATAGATCCAGCGGCATCCCCCAGCTTCATGGCGCTGCGAATGTTTGGATACAGGTTGGGATCCGCGTTTCCAATTTGAACACCAAGCCAGCCGTAGGTAATTTTCCCGTGCTGAATGAAGTCATCTATGGCCTTTTTCGCGTTGTTAATTGGAATGGCAAAGCCAAGTCCTACGCTCCCGCCACTCTGAGATGCAATCCACGTGTTAATGCCGATAATTTGCCCTTTCAGGTTTACCAGCGCTCCGCCGGAATTACCCGGATTAATGGCTGCGTCTGTTTGAATGTAGTCGGTGATTGAATTGGCCAGCTTCCCCTGGTCCGCGGTGCGTCCCACCGCGCTTATGATACCGGCGGTAACGGTGGACTCAAATCCGAGCGGGTTGCCAACTGCAATGGCCCAATCGCCCACCTGAATGGAGTTGGAATCTCCGAGCTGTGCCACCGGCACATCGCCCTTGGTTTGAAAAGAAATCAGGGCCAAATCCAAACGGGAATCAGATCCAACTTTCTTTGCTTTGAACTGGCGGCCGTCATTCAATACCACGCTGATCTCTTCAGCATCACCGGCCACGTGGGCATTGGTGAGGACGTACACCGTGTTTCCGTCATGGCGCACAATAACGCCTGAACCCAGACCGCGCTGCTTGTACTGCCGCTCTTGAGGCTGGTTGCCGTTTCCGCCCGGATTGTTGAAGAAAAAGTCAAACGGGGACTGAGGCACTTGAACGTTCACCACATTCACCACGTTAATTTCGACAACTTCCGGAATAACGGTTTTGGCCACCTGACGAAACGCATTCTGCATGTTCGAAAGCGTTGCGTTTGGCTCGACGGGGGCGGGCGCGTTTGAGGCGACCTGTGAACTGCCGCCTGATTCCTGAGATCCGGAGGCGATCTGTACTCCGTTTGTCTGATTGGAACCTTGCGCCGCCCTGTCTGCTGCAGTATTGCTGCAGGACATTACCGCCGCAAAGATGATGCCCGCAAAGGCAAGGATCTTCCAGACCACATTGCCAATGCGATGGTTGTTGCTATGCGTATTCATAATTCTCGCATCTCCTTACGAATAAATTGCTCATTTTTCGCGATGAAGTTACTCAGGCCGCGTATAAGCAGGAATAAGCTGAACGGTTTATTTACACGCCGAAAGTGATACGATAATGGCGCTATAGTTCGCTTCCGAAGGTTACGTAGGTTGCAAATTCGCCGCCGGTAGTCAACCCAACCTCAATTGATCCAACACCAAGGATCGTATCCAGAGATGCAGAAAGCGCGCCGGCAAAAAATGGCGCGGGATCAGAAAGTATTTCGCCAAGCGGCACGTCCCACGTATTCCCTGCCGCGGCGGTCGCGCTCAGGTACAATCGGTCACGGATGGCTCCGGTCAGACCCGCAGGACGGAAGCGATAGGTAAGCGAAGCGAGCGCGACTGATTCTCCGGAAAGGGCGTCTTCACGCAGCCCCGGCAACGTATCGCTTCCTCCGAGCGTAAACAGGTTGTAAATGTCAACGCCCGTGTTGAAGTCCGTGCCTGCCAGGATGTGCGTCCCCAGCGTATGGCGCGCTGCCAATCTGAAATACCTTCGTGCGTCAAAGAAAATCCTGCTTTGCTCCTCACTATTTCCCAGCCAGGAAGGCGTATAATGGTATTCCAGGTTTGCCAGTCCGCCGCTTTCAGGGAACGGGATGCGGTCGAGACTGTCAAAGTGCGTTCCCGCAATGAGAGCGGACGCCGTGCCGGAAACAGAAGTGTACCGGGGATTCTCTGCAAGATTGACGCTCGCATTCACATATGAGAACTCGTAGCCCACATACGCCTCGCCAAAGCGACGGACATAGGTCCCCAGGCGAAGCGCCGGTGCAAAACGCCAGACCGAGTACTCCGCAACGCTGTTGCCGTTGCTGTAGAGTATCGGCTCACGGTAGGCCAGCTGAATCCGAGGCGCTATGAACGACACACCGGCAACAGGCTGATAGAACTCACTTTCCAGCCATTCCTGGTCCAGCGCGAGCAGGTCAAAGTTCAGGTAGGAACCGGGTGTGGTCACATCATTAAGTCTTAAATTGAGCGCAAGAGTGATACTCTCTGCTACGGGAAAACGGGCATAGAGTCGATACCCCACCCGCAGCATGTCGCTTGGCAGCTCCTTCCTGACGACCCGCACCACCAGAACCTTGTGCCCGTCCGGCGCCGGCTCCAGTCTGTAGCGCACATTTTCATACCGCCCGCTTGCATAGAGGAAGCTCACACGCTGGTAGAGCTCCGCTATTTGAACCTCCCGCCCGTTTTGAAACTCCAGGAGCCTGGAAAGCATACGGCTATCCTGCGGATCTGCGCCCTCTATTTCCACGCGGTCAATAACAAGCGCATCGAGCGGAGTGGTAACCCGTTGAGAAACCGGCCCTCCACGGAGGGGCAGGATCCCGTGCTCGGCAAGCGCCCGTTTGATATCCGGCAACATTGCGCGCGCAGCCTCCGTGCCGCGTTTGGTAAGTTCCTCCGCCCGGTCAAAATCCACCGCACTGAATCCGGTGAGATCCGGAGTAATTACGATGTCGGCCAGCGTGCGCTGCACCGCCGTTTTCTGATCCATCATCACGCGCATGGATTGATCAAGGATGGAGACCGGTTCCAGTAACTGTTCTGATGTCACATCTCCCTTGTGCAAATCCACCGCAATGATGAAATCCGCACCCCACCTGCGCGCAACATCAGTTGGCAGATTGTTAGCCACGCCTCCGTCTACCAGAACCATGCCGTTCGTTCGGACGGGAGTAAAGATTCCAGGTACCGCCATACTTGCACGCATGGCCTCCACCACGTCTCCGGACCCGAGCACCACTTCCTTTCCGGAGACAAGATCCGCGGACACCGCCCGAAAGGGAATGGCCAACCGGTCAAAGTCAGATATGCCCGCATAGTGCATGGTACAAAGCGAAAGGAGGTTTTCCACTTTCTGTCCACCGGTGAGCCCCGCACGGAAATGCGGCCCGTGCCGCTGAAAACGCAGGTCGGCAACATAGCTCATGGAGTCCTCTTTTTCCTGATAGCTCTGGAAGTTGCGCGGCGCGGAATCTACAAAAATATCACCCCAATCCACCAGATCCTGCAACTCCCGGAGTTGCGCCGCCGAGTAGCCAACGGCATACAGTCCGCCTACAATGCTTCCCATGCTCGTCCCGACCACCAGATCCACCGGCATATCGAGCTCTTCGAGCACGGAAAGGACTCCCGTATGCGCAAATCCAAGCGCGCCTCCACCGGAAAGAACCAGCGCTACCCTCGGCCGTCTTTCACGCTGGAGCGTGCTGTCCGGCTGGATAGAATAGAGCAAATTTGAGAAAGTCAGAAAATACATGAGGCCGAGTGCAACAATTACACAGTTTCTCTTGTCATTGGCGCGCATATCATTATTTTCTAGCCAATGCCCTGCAACTTCAAGCGCGAGGTGACGCAAGTTGCGGAACCTGTGCAAACATACTAATATGAAGTGGCTGCTATGAATAAATATAGAGGGAAAACCGCATACGTCACCGGTGGGTCCAGCGGAATTGGCTTTGCAATTGCCGCGCAGCTTGCCGCAGGTGGCACACACATTGCCTTACTTGCGCGCGATGCAGAACGCCTGCACGCGGCAAGAGAGAAGCTGAGGTCGCGCTGCCCTGCCGACGTCCGCGTAACGGAGATATCCGCAGACGTCTCTGACCGGAGCGCGCTGGAAACCGCTCTTGGAGACAGCGTTACCGCTTTCGGACCGCCTGATATTCTGGTAAACTGCGCCGGTATAGCACATCCCGGCTACTTTGAGCAGATTCCCCCGGACGTGTTTGAGCGCCTTCTGTCGGTCAATCTGGGCGGAGTGTGGAATACCACGCAGATTCTGCTGCCCCATATTCGCGCGCGGCACGGGGTGATCCTGAATGTTTCGTCGCTCGCGGGCATTGTAGGGACCTTTGGATATACCGGTTACGCCGCGAGCAAGTGGGGTATCATCGGTTTTTCTGAGGCGCTGCGAAATGAGCTTTCACCGGAAGGCGTACAGGTTTCCGTACTCTGTCCGCCGGATACAAACACGCCTCAGCTTGAGGCTGAAAACCGGATAAAACCGCCGGAAACACGCGCCGTCTCTGAAGGAGCACGTGTAATGGAGGCAGCTCAGGTTGCTGCGGCGTGTCTGAAGGGAATGAGCAGGGGTCGCTTCTTGATTATTCCGGGCACTATGAGCAAAATCGTCTACACACTGAAACGCACACTGCCACGCCTGCTCTATGCCGTCATTGACCGGGATGTGCGCACGTGTCAAAAAAAAATGCAACGTGGGAGCGTGGCGGAATCCGCCGGCCCAAACTGAAGAAGGAAGGAACATGAACACAACTGATCAGGAAGCAGTAGGACAACGCGCCGACATTCTGCAGAAATGCTTTGATTTCAAAGATGCGGATGACGCCCGCGAACGAGGTCTCTACCCGTTCTTTCGGCCAATAGAAGGGTACACCGGGGCGCGGGTCATTTTGGAAGGCCGCGAACTCATCATGGCAGGTAGCAATAATTACCTTGGCCTGTCTCTTGATCCGCGCGTAAGAGAGGCGTCTCTTGACGCCGTAAAAACGTACGGCACCAGTTGCTCCGGTTCACGTTTCATGAATGGGACCCTTAAACTGCATGAAGAACTGGAGGAGCGGTTGGCCGTGTTCATTGGCAAAGAAGCTGCCCTCTGTTTCACTACCGGCTATCAGACCAATTTGGGCGCAATCTCGGCACTGGTTGGCAAAGGCGAACACGTAATTACCGACAAACTGAATCACGCCTCTATCATGGACGGCATCTTTCTCACTTCCGGCATGAACAAAGAGGTGCAGGTGCACCGCTTTAAGCACAACAGTATGGAACAGCTGGAAAAGGTGCTTGCCGGTATTCCCGGTGATGAGCCTAAACTGCTGGTCACCGACGGAGTGTTCAGCATGGAAGGCGACATTGCCATGCTGCCGAAATTGAGAAAGCTTGCAGACACCTACGGCGCCCGGATCTATCTTGATGAGGCGCACGCCATTGGCGTGATTGGTGACACCGGCCGAGGAACCACGGAGCACCATTCCAACACGGATCTTGCAGACATTGTGATGTGCACCTTCTCCAAGTCGTTCGGCTCCATTGGCGGATTTGTTGCGGGAGAGGCGGACGTAATAGACTACATAAAGCACTTTGCCCGGCCTCTTATCTTCTCGGCAAGCATGCCGCCGGCAAATGTGGCTGCGGCTATGAAAGCGCTGGAAATTATGCAGGAAGAACCGGAGCGCGTACAGCGTCTGCAGGAGATTGGCCGGCGCATGAGAGACGGGTTTAAATCGCTCGGTTTTGACATAGGGACCTCGGAGACGCCGGTGGTACCGCTTATTATCCGCAATAATGAGAAGACATTCCTGTTCTGGAAGTATCTCTATGAAAACGGCGTATACGTGAACCCGGTCATCAGCCCGGCGGTCCCCCCCAACCGCGCCCTTATCCGGACTTCATACATGGCCATTCACGAAGACGATGATCTGGACCGAATTCTTGAACTCTCGCACAAGGGCGGCAAGCAATTCGGCATCATCTGAAGCCGCCGGCATCCTGCTGCCGTTACTCCGTGAGCACCACCACCTTCCCGCGCACATGGGCGCTCTCACACAGCCCATGTGCCTGGTGGATGTCATGGAGCGATGGCACGGTGGTTACTGCCACTTTGAGCTCTCTGCTTTCCAGCAATGCGGTAAGCGCTTCAAGTTGAGAAAGATCGGGCCTCACCAGCATACGCTTGATACGCATGCTCGCCGCTTCCCTGTCCCCGTTTACCGTTGAGGCAAGGCTCACCATGACCCCTGCCCGCCGCAGAATAGAGAGAGACCGCTCCTGGGTCTCTCCCCCTACACCGTCAAGAATGAGGTCCACATCTCCTGCCGCCTCCTCAAACGCCGTAATGCCGTAGTCAATGACCTCATCCGCCCCAAGCGACTGGAGAAAGTGATGGTTCCGTGAGCTGGCGGTCGCCACTACCGTAGCACCGTGCCGTTTGGCCAGTTGTACGGCGATGTGCCCCACACCCCCGGCACCGGCGTGAATCAGCACTCGTGCAGCACGTTTCAGGCGTCCGTGAACAAAGAGCGCCTGCCAGGCGGTCAACCCGGACAGCGGCAGGGCGGCGGCGTCTTCAAAGGTGACCGATTCAGGCTTGCGAACCAGCTCATCCTGTGAACACGCAACAAATGCGGCGTATCCCCCCGCCGGCGCCGGGAAGTTCACCATGCCCATCACCTCATCTCCCGGTTGGAATTTCGTTGCCTGCCGCGCGACCTCTTCTACAACCCCGGCAACGTCAAACCCCGGCGTTACCGGAAATCCGGAATAGTGCCGCGACAGCCCCACCCCCGCGCGGATTCTGCAATCAACCGGACTGACTCCAATTGCCTTGACCCGCACCAGCACTTCGCCATTCTGCGGCTGCGGGATCCTCCGGCGTACCGTTTTCATGACGTTTATCGCTCCAAAGCGCTCAATCACAACGGCGTCCATTTCCCGTTCCGGTTCTCTGTTCTGTGTGTTTCTTTTGAAAGACAACATATGGCGAGTTTCACTATAGGTGAGCACATTTTCTTGTGCAAGCAGGCGCATACAGGCGGCACGCCGACCTTGCCAGACACACAAAGAATGCCTAGACTGAGAAACGAACAGCATGGAACCCATTATCAGACCGGCCCACGGGAGTGATACCGGCAGGCTTTACGAAATCTGCCTTAAAACCGGTGACTCAGGAAAGGATGCTACCGGCTGCTTCTCAGACCCGTATCTTTTGGGCAACTACTACGCCGTTCCCTACCTCATTCACTCACCGTCCCATTGCTTTGTCGCCGGCAGCAGTGGTCTCGCGGAGGGGTATGTGGTTGGAACTTCACATACCGAACGCTTTAACCGCTGGATGGAGGAAAGCTGGCTTCCGGCTCTCAGGCGCTCCTACCCGCGCCAACACGAGCAGTGGACGGCGCGCCAGAACTCGCTTGTTGAAACGCTGCACCGTCCGCCGACGGTGGATCCACGTCTGCGCGGCTTTCCCGCCCACATGCATATAGATCTCCTTCCCGTGCTGCAAGGCAAAGGCGTGGGGCGACGCCTTGTTGAGCGCTTTCTCGAGTCCATGGCGGAACAACACGTTCCGGCGGTTCACCTGGGCGTGGGCACACGCAATGCAAACGCTATTCGTTTCTATGTGCACATCGGTTTTGAAGAGCTTTTTAAAAGCGCGGACGCGCTTTACATGGGCATCAAGACGTAACCGGTGAGAATGGCTGCTCCTATGCCGCGGGAGTAAGGAACTCCAGACGATTTCCAAATGGATCTGTTACAAAAAAGCGCCTGAAACCAGGTAACGCGTTGTCCCAATACAGTTCATACATGCCGGCTGCAAGCCGGGAGGCAAGTCCCTCCAGATCTGAAACAAGAAATGCCACATGGGCGCGGCTGCCGGGAAGGAAGCGTTCGTCAATGCCGATATGCAGCTCTCCGCTGCCGGCGGAAAGCCAGAGCCCTCCCTGCTCGGCCAGCGAGGCCGGTTTTCCGACTTCACGAAACCCCACAGTTTCACAGTAAAACTCCCGTGCCATATCTTCACGGTCAGGCGGAATGGTGATCTGTACGTGGTGAAGCGCTGCGTCTCTGTTTTCCATGCTTTCACTTCTAACTGCCGGGCCCCGCGATGTCAACCGCACGGCGGCGGCAGGAGCGGGGCGCCCGCGGTGGAAGCGATTAGCCACGGAACGTGTTCCTAGTATCCTATTCCGGCCGCCTGCACCTGTTCCACTTCAAATGCGTGACACGGAACAACGCCGTAGACCATCCCACACTCCGGACACGTAGACTCAAATTTCTCCATGAGAAAATCATTCCCACATTCGGCACAGGATATGGTAAACGGGAGCGGCATAAACTGTGCCGCAAATCCCATGTATCGTATCTTGTCCACAACCTGGCGGCCGTTCTCAAACGAGCCGCTACATCCCTGATGCATGTATTGCCTCCATAATCCGACCTACCCGCTTGCCCCGGCGGAGCGCCTGGCGAAGTGCTCCAAGACGCGCTTCGATCTTTTCAAGCTCGGTAAGCACCTCTCGTTCTTCTTCACTTGTTTCAAGTACTTCTGAAATGCCGCCCTCACGGATCACTATCCTTCGATTCCCCGAGAGAGCAAGCATTGGATCATGAGTTGCCATAAGCACAATCTTTTCTTCACGCAGCAGCAAAGAAAGCGCCTTGCGCCTGTCTATGCCCGCATTCTCTATTTCATCAATGAGGATAACCGGCGAGTCTGAAAGCACCGCGGTATCTGCTATCATCAGTGCCCGCGACTGTCCGCCGGAAAGTCCGGTTATTGCGGTGGCTGCGTCAAATGGTTCTCCGGCCAGTTTATTTGCCTCCGCTATCACCTGCTCGATTTTCCCGGCGGGCTCTGGAACCAGCCGGCTTTCGGCATGCAGTTGAAGGAATTCGCTCACGGAGAGATCCATCACAAAGTTCATGTTCTGGGAAAGCTGCGCCACAAGCTTGTGCGTCCCGGAGTATCGCCAGGTTTCATCGGCTTCACTGCCGTTCAAGAGAACGCGCCGTCCGGTTGGGGTATCGGAAGCGGCAACCCATTCTATATCTGCAAGAAGCCTGCTTTTCCCGGCTCCGGTGGGACCCACAATAACGGTCACCTCACCCGGCACCAGATCTATCGCATCAAAACGCTCCGGAACACCGTGCTTATCCGTGCCCGGCAGGAGCGTTACCCGCGTTATTGAACTCTCTGCGGTTCCCAGGAATGCGGTCATGTGCTCTACAAAAGATGCCGCACCACGCAAGAGCTCATCTGCGGCTACGGCGTGTTCCTCCTCAAGCTCGCGGCCTATAGAGCGCAGGTGCTCTCCCACGCTTCCCGCCGTGTCCCGGTCAAGTACTATGCCGTGACCGCTGAAATAGGTTTCCAGATAAGGGTAAGCATTCAAAAGCTCTTTTGGTGTGAGGCTTGCAAGCTGGTCACGCTGCATCATCTCTTGTTTCCCTCCAGGGATATTTTTCGAACATTGCCGAGCTGGTAGCTCTCACCTATCCGAGTTTCACCCAGACAGTAGGAACAGAGGGCTCCCGGCATGGAAAATCGTAATTTTCTTCCAACAAGGGTTTCCACGCTCACGTGCGGGTTATAGAGCAGACGGGAAAGTTCAAAACTGCCCTGGCCGTTCAGGCCGTTGACGTGCAGGATCCTCGCCTTGCCGTTTACTGCCCGGACTCGTGCCGAAAACACTTCCCGCTCGGCCTGGGAGACAATATCGCCCTTGGTGATAACTACAATGTCTGCGGATTTCAGCATGGGGCCAATTTTCCTCGGCGTGTTGATCCCGCTCAAATTGTCAATGACACATACGGCCAGAACGTCCTTCACATAGGGAGAGCAACGATTGCAGAGACCAGCCGACTCGCTCACCAGCAGATCAAATCCCTCGCCCCTGCCCCACTGGACAGTTTCCTCTATGTTGCTGGCAAAATAGTGGTCCGGACAGAGCGCACCGGAAAGGCCCTTCTGTACCGGTATGCCCGCCTTCTCATAGATCGAGTCATCGTCTGTCACCAGACAGTCAAACTTCACAACCCCTGCCCGGACGCCACGGCCAATCAGAGAGTGGAGGGTCTTCAAAATGATGGCGGTCTTCCCGGACGACGGGGGACCTGAAACGGTCACCAGATTCATGAGAACGCCCCCTGTGCCGCGGAATCAAAGACTCTCTGGCAATGTTCAATTGCTGCCCCAATATCGTTGGCGTAGAGGTAGTCCCATCCAATCCACTGAAAGCGTGCACCCTCCGGAAGACGGTTGTCCACCTCCGGATGGGCACTTGGAAAGAGTCCGGTATGCGCGAGCGTCTGGCCAATTTCCCGGGAGGCAAAAAACGATACAACCTCTTCCACATCCGGCGTGTCTGCCCGAGAGAGGAGAAAGATGGGTGTTACGATGGCACCGTCTTCGGGCCAAACGGGAACCATGGGTCCGCCTTCCCGTATTGTACGCGTAAAAAAGTACGGCATGATGGTAATTGCAGGCCGAGGTCCGGCCGCGCTCGCGCTCTTTACCATTTGAGAAGGATGCAAGGGATCGAGCAAATTAGTGCGCAGCCGGCGGAGACCTTCATCTCCAAAGCGTTTATGGATGGCAAGCATAATCCCGTTGAACAGGTCAAAGTCCCCTACCGGCAGAGACAGGCTGTCCCGAAAGACTGGATCAAGTACGTCTTCCCAGCTTTCCGGCAGCCGTCTGCCGCCCAGTTCCGCGCCGTTCACGAGGAACACGGCGGGGACGGCTCCCAGAAGCCCGTAGTGTCCCGCGGGGTCCGCCATTCCTGCGCTTTCAAAATCCGGATTCAACGGCGAAAAGCCCGTGAGATCCTTGAAGACTCCGGCCTCCCGGAGGCCGCCAATCCGCTTGGGATCAAAAAACATGTCGAATCCGGCGGAAATGAAGACGTGAGGAAGAGCATCAGGGTTACCGGCGGTTACATGTTCGGAAAGCCACTGTGTACCAACATAGGCTGCCTGCAGGTCCCAGGTGAGCGGCCGCTCCGCCGCACCGGCGCGTGCCGCGGCAAACGCTTCCAGTTTTTCAGTGAGCGGGATCCGTACCGGGCACGGCAGGAGGCCCATGATGCGAAGCGGCTTGCCGCCTTCACCGTCCGCCCAAACGCGGTGTTCCAAAAAATCTTGCCGGGCGGCTTCTTCAAGCAACTGCAACAAGGTGTGCACGTCCCGCCCGGACACGGCGCACGCGGCTTCGAGCGTCACCGCTTTTCCCAGGTGCTCTCTTTGATCACGGTCTGCAATGGCAGTGAACCCGTTTGTCCGCAACACATCAATTGTGCGCGGGAACTGTTCTGTTATGTCAAAAAGCGTATCCTGCTTGTGAATCAAGGCTGCCATATGGGTAATCCTTTGCCGCGGTGCCAGGCGGCTTTGCAATTCATACTCTTTCGGTTATGCTTGGGGACAATATAGTGGAGTGACAAGCAGTGCACCTTGACTTGTGTCAATGTCTTAGGAAAAACATCATCTACAGCTGGTATGCATGACTTCTCTCCAGAACGTGCTCTCAAAGAGCGACCTGTTCAGCCAGAGTTCCCCGGCCACCATCCGTACCCTTGCCGCACTGTGCAGCACGACCAACCGCCAATCCGGTGAGGTTCTCTTTCTAGAAGGAACGCCGGGCCGTGTGTTCTTTGTCTGTCTGGAAGGGCAGGTCCGTGTGTTCAAAACAACGGAGGACGGCAGGGAGATCACCGTACGGCTTGCCGGCCCCGGAGATTCATTTGGCGAGGTCATCCTTTTTGAACAAGACCACTACCCGGTAAGTGCAGTCTGTATTTCACCCTGCACCTTTGCGGAGGTACCGCGGGATCGCTTTCTTTCCGCTTTGGACAATCCGGAGCTGAGAAACGATTTCATTGCAAGCCTGATGAAAAAACAGCGCTATCTGGCCGGGCGGATCCTGACCCTCTCCCTGCTGGAAGTGGAAGACCGCTTTTTTCAATTTCTCTTTCAGCACTTCGGTAAAAAGCAGAATTACAAAATTTCGATGTCAAAGAAGGAGTTTGCCGCCGCAATTGGCACGGTGCCGGAAACGTTTTCCCGGCTTCTCTCACGTCTGTCAAAACGAGGCATTCTTGAATGGAAGGGACGAAGCCTTACGCTGGCCGCTGATGCGTGGGACAGCTATGAAGACGCGTAGGTTATCCCTGCGCATTTACCCGCTCCGCGGTGAAAATAGTGGTTGGTATATGCAGTGATTTATTATAATTATTCATAGAAAAGGGAGGAGGAGCTCATGAAAGCAGGAAGGTCGGCACGGCCACTTGTGGCTGTTTGCGTATGGATACTTTTTGTCACGTTTCCGCTCTTTGCCGGCGGTAGCCAGGAAGAATTAAGTCCCGACCAGGCAGAGCAACTGCAGCAGCAGGCGCATTCAGACATCCTTGCCAAAACCGTAAACAAACCGGGGAGCTTTGAACTCCCACCGGGAAAGGTTGGCGGAACATGGACCGCAACAATTAACAATGACCCAAAGACGTTTAACGAGCTTGCAGCCCGTGATGCGGACACCGGCACGGTCACCGGCGTACTCTTTGATTACCTGGCAGACTACGATCCCTACAAACGGGAATGGAAGTCCAACCTTGCCAGCTTCAAGATTGAGGCGGATCAAAAAAACGACAAGATGCGCGTGGTGTTTACCCTGCGTGATGACCTTTTCTGGACGCTTCCCGGTCAAAAGCGCGCCGAAGACGGCGTGAAAGTGACGTCCGATGACGTTATTTTCTGGTACAACGAGATAGACGGAGACAAGGCGCTTCAGCAGCCCGGCTATTCGAGCCAATTTGTAGACATGCCGGACGGTTCCGAGGCGCATATAACCATAGAAAAGATTGATGATCGCAGCTTTGCGTTCAACTATCCGCGCATCGTTGCCAATCCAATTCTCTCCTCAAATATGCAGTTTGGTCCACGCTACATTTACCAACCGGCTAAGAAATCAAGCGGCGTGGAGGGTGTTCTGAACCTGTTCAGCGTTGATGCTGATGTGACAAAGATTCCGTCCATCGGTATGTACCACATTGTAGAATATACGCCGGGTGTCCGGGTGGTGCTGCAACGCAACCCTTTCTACTGGAAGAAAGACAAGAACGGTACCAGCCTCCCCTACATCCAAAAGATCATTTACCGTATTGTCCCGGACCAGAATACGGAGTTCCTGTTATTTAAGGAAGGGCAAAAAGACTCCTACGGTCCACGCCCGGAAGATCTCCAGGAACTGGTAAATCAGAAAGATCCGGATTATACGGTGTACAACGGCGGAGAAACCCTGGGTTCCAACTGGATGGTCTTTAACCAGAACCCGCAAAACATGGACCCGGTAGTGAACGGCTGGTTCACACAGACCAAGTTCCGCCAGGCCATGAGTTGCCTCTTAAATCGGAAACGCATCTCCGACCAGGTTTACCGTGGACTTGCCTCGCCGGCAGAGTATCTCTTCCCCCGCCCCAATCCTATGTTCAACCCGGATATTAAGCTTCAATACACCTATGATCGCAACCGCGCCCTGAAGCTTCTTTCGGAGATCGGGATGAAACGTGATGCGGATGGGGTGATGAGAGACAAGGACGGAAACGCCGTTGAGTTTGATATTATCATGGGCGTTGAAACAAACATCGGAATTGATATCGCAAACATCTTCGCAGATGAGCTCTCCCAGGTGGGGATCAAGCTGAACGTAAGACCCATAGACTTCCAGAAGCTGGTGGAGAGTATGACCAGCACCTATGATTGGGAGATGATGCTCTTTGGGGGCTGGAGCATATACTGGCCCTCAAGTGGAAGCAACGTCTGGCAATCCTCCGGCAACTTTCACCTCTGGCATCCGCTGCAGGAGAAGCCGGCCACGGAATGGGAGGCCCGCCTGGACCATCTTTACAACGAGGGCAGGTTCACAATAGACCAAAATGAACGGCGCGCCATTTACGACGAGTACCAGAAGATCATCCTGAATCAAACACCGGTGCTCTTCATTGTTCACCCGCTCTCCTTTAATGCGGTGCGCAATAAATGGAAGAATGTTACCTACGATACGCTCATGGGGCTTCGCACTGAATATCTCTACTTGAATCAGTAAAGGATATCATGAGAAGTATACCCTTCTCGGAAACGCCGCCAGGGCGCGCCCTTCGCAGGTTTGCCCGGCCCGTTTTCCTTTTTAAAGCAAAGCATCCCCTCTCGGCGTTCATTGTGTCACGCGTCACCTCCATGTTTGCAATGCTTTTTGTGCTGGGGTTTGCCGTTTTTGGGCTTATGTCCCTCTCGCCGGGCGACATTGTGGACAACTACGTGCGCAGCCAGATGCTCAATTCCGCCGAGTTTCGGCAAAACGACAACGTCTACAGTGAAGATGCCATTGCAGAGTTTAAGGCGCGGCTGGGACTGGACGATCCTTTTTACGTCCAGTACTTTCACTGGCTGCATCAAGTACTTGTTGAGCATGATCTGGGAAGAAGTCTCATTTCCCGGGCGCCCATTCTCTTTCTGATCCGCGACCGAATGGTTAATTCGCTCATTTTGAACCTGATTTCCCTGGTCTTTCTCACCGTTATCTCCTTTGCCCTGGGTATCTACTTCTCATCCAAGGTCGGTACGCGGGTGGACTACGCCGCCACCTTCATTGCGCTCTTTCTGCACGCGTTTCCCGGCATTCTTCTTCTGATCCTGCTTCAGCTTTTTGCGGCAGTAAGCGGATGGTTCCCCATCACGGCCTACCCCGGTTTTCCAGCTTCCGAAGCTCCGGGCAAGTTTGCATTCAGCTATCTCTACCATATAGCGCTGCCGCTCATAGGGGCGTTTCTCTCAGGAATTGGCGGCACCATGCGCATGATTCGGGCCACCATGTTGGATCAACTTGGGCAACCCTATATTACGTCCTTACGCGCCCGCGGCATTTCTGAACGTCGCATCTATTTTGCGCATGCATTCCGCAACACGCTGAATCCGTTCATTACCTCAAGCGCAAACCTCTTTGCCAGCCTTTTTTCAGGTTCTCTTATCCTGGAAATTGTATTCTCCTATCCGGGAATTGGGCGTCTTATGTATGAGGCAGTGCGACAGGAAGACATTAATCTGGTGCTGGCAAACATCATGTTTATCAGTTTTCTGATCTTGCTCGGAATGGTAGTGGCGGACATCCTGCTGGCGGTGGTTGATCCCCGCATACGGTACGGGAGGAAATAACCAAATGAAGAAATTCCTCCGAAGGTTGGCGCGCAGGCCGGTGGCCGGAATATCGGTAACCATTCTCCTCATACTCTACCTCTCAATGGCGTTTGCAGAGTTCCTTGCGCCGTACAAACCTACTACCGTGTTCCGTGATCACGCTTTTCATCCGCCAAACATCACCTTCTATTCTCACACGCTGGGGTTTGGCCCTCAGGTACAAAAGCGGGTGCTGGTGGACCGACTAAACTGGAAGTATGTTCGGGTAAGGGGTGAGTATGTCCGGGTGCACCTCTTTGTGCACGGCCCGGAATACAAGATGTGGGGCGTCATTCCGTCTGATTTGCACCTCTTCGGCACAACACAGCCTTACGTGGAAGGCAGTGCCGGCTGGGACAAGGGAGGAAGGACCTACCCGGTCTACCTCTTTGGCGCAGACAACCTGGGTAGAGACCTCTTTTCCCGCATTCTGTACGGGTCACGGATTTCACTCACCATTGGCTTTGTGGGCATTGCCATTTCATTGACCCTTGCCATCATATTTGGCGGCCTGGCCGGCTATTACGGTGGCACCGTTGACTGGATTATCATGCGTCTGAGTGAGTTCTTCATACTCATTCCGGGTCTTTACATGATCCTCTTCCTGCGTTCCGTGCTCTCCCGTGATCTTGATCCCGGGCAATCGTTCATGCTGATCACCGTCATTCTCTCCTTTGTTGGATGGCCGGGAAGCGCGCGCCTTGTGCGCGGAATGGTGCACAGCATTAAACGTGAAGATTTCATCACTGCCGCACAATTGCAGGGCATCCCTACCCTGGCAATCATATTCAGGCAGATTATTCCGCAAATGTCATCCATTCTGATTGTGAGCATTACACTCGGGATTCCCGGTTTTATCCTGGGGGAAACGGTTCTGTCCTATCTTGGTCTTGGAATTGTGGATCCCGCCGTAAGCTGGGGCTCTCTCATAAACCGGGAAATCACATCGCTCTCAAACCTCAGAAATTTCCCGTGGTTTCTCTATCCGGGTCTCTTTCTGCTGATAACCACGCTCTCTTTCAATTTTCTGGGGGATCTCCTTCGTGACATTTTTGACCCGTACTTCAGAGACAGGAAGGTGACGTAATGCTTCTGGAAATAGAAGATCTGCATATCTCGTTTGCCACGGAGCGTGGCCGGCTCTACGCTGTAAGAGGCGCAGACATGGTTTTGGAGGAAGGCGAAATTCTCGGTATTGTGGGGGAAAGCGGCTCTGGAAAGAGCGTTACGGCGCACTCAATATTGCGGCTTTTGCCCTCAAACGGAATCTACTCTGGCGGTGATATCCGGTACAATGATAGATCGATCTTTTCGCTTTCAACTCAGGAATTGCGGAAATTCCGTGGCGGCGAAATCAGTATCATCTTTCAGGAGCCGGGCAGGTCCTTTGATCCCATCTACTCCATTGGGAGAACGATGGCGGAAACACTTCTGCTCCATGAACCGGATCTCACTGAGGATGAGATCCGCGAACGCTCGGTGGCGCTGCTGCAGGAAACCAATGTGCCACATCCGGCGGATCGGCTTTCCAACTTCCCGCATCAATTTTCAGGCGGGCTGCTTCAGCGTATAATGATCGCGGTCTCACTCGCCTCGAACCCACGGGTGCTCATCGCAGACGAGCCTACCACGGCACTTGATGTTACAATCCAGGCAGGCATCATGGATCTCCTCCTCCGGCTCAAGCAGGAGCGAAACCTTTCGATTGTATTTATCACCCACAACCTTGCCCTCATTTCCACTATCGCAGACCGAATTGCCGTAATGTACGCCGGACTTGTCCTTGAACAAGGACCAACGCGCGAAGTGCTTGACGCACCGCGCCACCCTTATACCCGGGCCCTTCTCAACTCGCTTCTCACCTTCGGGCATCACTACACCACCGAGCGCCTTTCTGTCATACCGGGTACCGTTCCAGACCCGTACCGGCCGGAGCCGGGCTGTCCCTTTGCTCCGCGCTGTCCGCTGGTCACCGAGGAGTGCAGGAAAGCGGTCCCTCCGCTGGTACAAGAGGGCCATCCGCACCGCTGCATTCTGCCTGGGGTAAAGGGGGAGGACTATGCTCGCGTTCGCTGATGTACACAAGAGATTTGGCCTGCAGGCCGGCTTCTTTGCGCCGGAGAACCGGTATGTCTACGCGGTGAACGGGGTCACACTCACCGTCGGTGACAATGAAATCTACGGCCTGGTCGGAGAATCCGGGTGCGGGAAGACCACGCTGGCACGTCTGGCCGTGCGCATGTATGAGACAAACCAGGGGGACGTGAGTTTTGTTGACAGGCATGGAGCTCGCTATCAAGTTGGCAGCGCCGGAAAGAGGGAGCTACGCCTCATACGCAGCAAGGTTAAGTATATCTTTCAGGATCCCGCCAGGTCACTCAACCCGCGCATGAGCATTGAGGACGTCCTCACCATTGGTTACCGATATTCCCCGTTTTGGCCCGGGAAACGGCAGGCACGTAAAGAAGCGGAAGAAATACTTACAGACGTAGGCTTACAGGCGAGCGATCTTGACCGTAGACCTGCGGACTTTTCCGGCGGGCAACGGCAGCGCATTGCCATAGCACGTGCGCTCATGCTCAAACCGGAGGTTCTTATTTGTGACGAGGTGGTCTCTGCCCTGGACGTCTCGATTCAGGGCCAGATTCTGAACCTTCTCCTGCGCCTTCGTGAAGAGTACCGTCTCTCCCTTCTGTTCATTGCACACGATCTTGCCGTAGTTTCCTATATTTGTGACCGCGTAGGGGTGATGTATCGCGGCCTGCTTATGGAAGAGGCGCCGACAAAGGAACTGATAGCCAACCGGCACCACCCCTACACCCGGCACCTCTATGCGGCGGTGCCGCAGGTGGAAGGAGGGGCGCATCAGAAGAGCGCGGGCACTTTTGAGGGGCTGGATGAGATCGATACCACGGTCCCTCCCCTCTCACCGGAAGAATACCGCGCACACGCAGACGATGAACGCCCCGGTATGGACCGCGTGGCACCGGAACACTTTGTTTCAAGGCATTACGGGCGGGAACCCGGGACGGCGCGTTAGCACAGCCGCAAACCGGGTTCAAGCCAGATCATCACCGCCCAGGTCCACCCGTGAAGAAGCGGTGGCCGCCCTGTGGGCTGCCCAGAGTGCCGCGGCAAGCCCTATTACCACTCCGGCCGCAACCAGGGGAACGCCGCGAATTGTGGTAGGAATCCAGCCGAAGATCCACGCAGCCCCACTGAAAACGGCCAGTGCGCTCCCAAGCCACATCCACGGCAGTATGCGGCCTACCAGACCGCGCCGTTTCCGCGCAAATGCCGCATCCGCTATTTGTGCCCACTTGAATGAAAGAAGCGGGTCCACACCGTACTCGTTGGATATCTCCGCCGATATAATTGCCGGCTCCTTGCCCTGCCGAAGCAGCGAAACAATATGGGGCAACGCGCGGCGGGCAATGGCAAACTCCTCTTCGCGCCGGCGGCTAATCTCGCGATCACCCATCACACGCCTCCATTGCGCCGGGAGCCCCCAAACCCAAAGGGGGCAAGAAAGCCGATCACACCAAAGAGGAGGCCAAGCCCGCCAAAGATTGCCGTTGGTCCCCAAAGGCCCCAAAACGTGTCCAGGCGGCTGCGTGACGGCTGATTTGGGTTGTAGAGCACCGATACGCGTGCGCCAATTTCATACGTCTTCTCCCCTCTGCCTCGAGGAGCGGTAAACTGAACTGACTGGTTTTCAAGAGTCCGGAACTCCACTACAGGGTAGTAAAGAATTCCGGTACCCGAAACAGCATCCATGAGCGGTGCTGCATTGTGCACCTGATCGTAACTTACCACGGTTCCGGTAGCGGGCTCCGCCCGCCTGATATAGAGTGCCGTACCGGCCGCCTGTATAAGTCCTACCAGTAGCAGGGCGGCCCCAAAGAGAAGAAAAAACATGCCGAAAAGCCGTTTCGGCTCCCTTCCTTTCAAGTGTTCCAGCAAAACGTAACCCTCCAGAAATTGCCTGGCTGTCTCACCCCAGAATATAACAAAACAGCCGGCGCGTGAGGGCTGGCCGATACGCCGTTTCGTTAGTAATTTATGGACATGGAAGAAACAACCCAGGCAAAACGAGCAATACTTGATCTGGAAGGCGCAAACTGCACTTCCTGTTCAATCGCTATAGAACACTTCGGCCGCCGGCTGGACGGCGTGAGAGAAATTGTGGTGGATCGCGGGACGAGCACTGTTCAGGTGGAATACGATGGCGATGACCAGCTTCTTACGACCATCTGTGACATGGTTGACCGGTTGGGATACAAGGCAACCGTCAGACAGACGGCGTGATTAGCGCTGAGTTATACTGAAATCATTTGCGGGGATTCAAGGGCAGCTACTTTCCGGTTCAAATTGGAAAGCCGTTGCGCTATGAGCCGTGCGAGGTAGATCCCGTAGTGCGGATTTTCTTTGATGGCGTTCACAAACGCGTTCTTGGTAATGCGCATTAAGACGCTCCTGCCGTCAGAGACCACCGTAGCGGATCTTCTATCGTTTAAAAGAAAGGACATTTCGCCCAGAAACATGTCCTCCTGAGTCAGCGTGGAAAGCAATTTCTCTCCTGAATAGATATTCAGGCGCCCTGCCACGATATAGTAGAGGTAGTTGGACTCCTCGCCCTCGGTGAAGACTATGTCTCCGTCCCGAAAGATGCTTTCCTCCTGATTCTGGAAAATGCCCGGGACAATATTGTTTTCCGACTGTACGTGGGCAAACTCAAACGAAACTTCATTTCCGCGATCATTGTAGGAAAGGTTTTCCATGTAATGGTCCGTCATGGAAATACCGTGGCCATGAAGCCCAAGATTAACGGCGTCCCGCTGCTTCAGATATGAACGCCAGTCAAATCCACGCCCCTCGTCTCTAATGGTGTAAAAAGAGCGTTCCGGTGTGATGCGATAGGTGAAGTAGACCCGCTTGTTCCTAATGGCCGGCTCGTTGCAGTTGAGTCTAATAAGACTCAGGATATCTCCACCGCCCTCCAGCCACGCGGACTTTTCTTCATAGCTAATGCTGCAATTTCCGTGTTCAACGGCGTTCATTAGCATCTCAAAAAGTGCCACGTGAAGACGATCTTTGCTTTCCTGGTCAATGTAGCTCAAATTGTAAAGGAAATTGCTCACCAGATTGGCATACGTGTGGACGTTAAACGGATCGTTGTCCATCACAAAGCTGCCGGAGACAGCACCGAGCAGGTAGCTTTGGATATCACGCTGGAAGAGAATTTGGCGATTTTGAATAATGATGCGGAGCACCCGGAAAAAGCTCGATACAAAGCGGCCCCGCGGTATCAAGCTGATGATGTTTGAATCCGGCATTTGGTCGGCAATCTGCTGTTCGTCTCTGCTCGCGTGTACGCCAATGATCCCGCCGTAATGCAGCCACGGGTCTGATTTTATTTGGTCCAGGATGGCCGACGTGTCAATGTTCTGGTCTGAAAAGTTGATGACGTTGACTTCCGGCAGCTCGTATTTCAAATACTCCAGCGCATCGCGGCTCTCATCAATAAAGATTGGGATAATGTAGTTGTCAAATTTTCCGCAGATCTTCCTGATTCGGTCATTGAGCTCTACATCGGAGCTTATCACAGGCATTTTTTGCATACATCTTCCGAAAACATCACTCTGTTCTGACTAGTATCGGCTGGAATACGCAACAGCTGCACCCGCTCTATCCTTCAACCCCCAGGCGCTTAAATATCTCAATGGTAAGCGGTGACCGGTTAAGCGTGTAGAAATGAATACCGCGGACGTCATTCTCCAGCAACTCATAGCACTGGCGAACCGTCCATTCAATACCCGCTTTGGCTATGTCACTATCTGTTTCCAGGTGCTCAATTCTCCTCAGGAACGCGGACGGATAGCGCGATCCCAGAGCCAGTTCAGGCGTGCGCTGAAAACTGCGCCGTGAAATGATGGGCATGAGCCCGGCCACAATTGGCACGCGGATACCGGAAATTTCACACCGCTCTCTGAAATCAAAAAAGTCCCTGTTATCAAAAAAGAGCTGGGTACAAATGTAATCCGCACCCATGTCCACTTTTTGCTTCAGATAGTCCATTTCCAGAATTCGGTTGGGGGTTGCCGGGTGCCCTTCAGGAAAACCTGCCACGCCAATGCCAAATCCTCTGGGATCCGGATGTATGCCGAGCCCATTGAATTGCCGTATGAAATGCACAAGATCAACGGCGTGGAGAAAGTCCTGCGCGCCGCATTCTACCGCGCTCTTTCCGCGTGGCGGATCCCCGCCTAACGCCATGATATTGCTTATCCCGTGCTCCGCGTACGCCCTCAGGATTTCATCCACTTCCGCCGTCTCATGGCAGACACAGGTAAGGTGCGGAACCGGATCGAGTTCAGTCTCATCTTTGATGCGCACCACCAGGTCGTGGGTCTTCTCCCGCGTGGTTCCACCCGCTCCGTATGTGACGGATACAAAACTCGGGGAAAGCCGTTCCAAATCCTTAATTGTGTCAAAGAGTTCCCGCCATGCCTCTTCTTTGCGCGGCGGAAAGAACTCAAAACTGAACGTAGTGCGCTGCTCTTCAAGAATGTCCGTTATGTGCATAGGGCTCCCGCTACGTATTTCCGAAATCAAAACTGTAAATCAGCATACGGGATTCTCCGGTGATACACAATGCTCTCTCAGAGAAACAAAAAACGCCTTCCGCAATGGAAGGCGTCTGGTTGCAATTGGAAGAGCGCTTATTTGGAATAGAATTCCACCACCAGCTGTTCTTCTGCAACGGTGGGTATCACGTCCCGGGTGGGGAGTACGGAGACCGTACCTACCATCTCATCCCGTGATACCGAGAGCCACGGCGGAACCGGGCGCGAGCTGTTATCTGCAAGAAGGCGGCGGACAAGGTCACGGGTTCCTTTCCGCTCTTTGATGGAAATGGTGTCACTTGCACGGACAACCGCTGAAGGAATGGTAACTTTACGACCGTTCAGCAAAATGTGCCCGTGACTCACCAGTTGCCGCGCCTGTGAGCGGCTTGAAGCCATTCCCAGCCGATACACCACGTTATCAAGTCTGCGTTCAAGCAGCACCAGCATGTTGGTACCGGTAACGCCTTTCATGCCCTTTGCCCGATAAAACAGGTTACTGAACTGCTTTTCAGAAAGTCCATATGCAAACTTCAGTTTCTGCTTCTCTACAAGCTGTCTACCATATTCAGTCTGGCGGAACCTGCCCTTTTTTGGCTCGCCAGGGCCCTGGGGTTTGCGCTTCAGCAGGCGGTCATATTTTTCGTTACCGAAAATGTTGACGCCGAGTCGCCGTACAATTTTCCCTTTGGCCTTCGTATTTCTTGCCATCAAAATCTCCTCAAGAAAGGTAACACATTTGCTCTATGTGGTACGGAATACCTAACATAGGACACTTGGCCAAAACTGTCAAGCCGGGGCCTTATTTTTTGCGCTGAAAGAGTTTGCCCAGTCTTGAAATCAGTCCGTCGTCCTTCCCGGTTTGTTCTCTGCCGCCGTCTGTCTTATTGGTTACGCGCTCTGTGAGCTCAAAGTCCTCACCATATTTCCGGCGATAGTATTCCAGCCGGTCCTTCATGGACGTGGAAGCGGTCGGCTTACCCGGTGCGTCCTTTTTATCCTGCCGTGATGCGGTGGAACGGCGAACCTCCCCACCTTTGCTGCGATCCCGGTGTGAAGCTTCAGCTTTGGAAGAATGGTGCTGCTTCTGATTCTCTTTTGCAGTCTGTTCCTTGCGGGAAGCCGCAGCCGGCGCCGGTTCCGGCTTATTGTGCGCCGTAACGCGGTTGCCGCGCGGCCGCCGTTCGCGTGGCGCTTCACTCCGGCGAGAAGCGTGCCTGTTTCCATCTTTACGCGGCGCAGCAGTACGTCCTACACGAATGTGCACATGTTCGCTTTCATCATTTGCCAGATCGGTATCGTCAAACTGCGCAACGGGAATCTTCATCTCAATGAAGTCCTCAATTGCTTCCAGCCCAAATACGTATCGTTCACACGCCAGAGAAACCGCCTTTCCCGACTTGCCGGCCCTGGCGGTGCGACCTATCCGGTGGACGTAGTTTTCCGGGTCTTCCGGGATATCATAATTGATAACCATGTCCAGGTCATCTATGTGGAGTCCGCGCGCCGCCACATCAGTGGCAACCAAAAACCGCGTTTGGCCGTGTTTCATTTGGTCTATGATGCGTAACCGCTTTTTTTGCGGAATGTCTCCCATGATAAATGTACAGCTGAAGCCGTTATGCTGAAGTCGCCTGGCAACTTCTTCTGTAGCACGCTTGGTATTGGCAAAAATCAGCGCGTTCTCCGGCTGATCTCGCCTGAGAATCCCCAGAAGAAGCTGCATCTTTTCAGCCCGGGAGACGTGGTAGAGCGACTGATCAATGCTCTCCACCGTCATTTGTTCGGGGGTCACAGCAATCTCTTCCGGATTGTCCATGTACTCCCAGGAAAGGTTCCTCACTCTGTTGCTCAAGGTGGCGCTAAAGAGCATGGTCATAGGTCTGCCGTCACGGCCGACTTTCCGCATGATACGTCTGATGTCAGGATAGAATCCCATGTCAAAGAGACGGTCCGCCTCATCAATGACCGCCATCCCGACTTCGCTCATGTCCATCTTACGCGACTTTTCCAGGTCAAGCATGCGGCCGGGGGTACCAATCATTATTTCAACACCGTCGGCCAGCGCCTTCTCTTGCGGTCCGTATCCCACCCCGCCAAAGAACGTTGCGTAACGGAAGGGAAGAAATTCACCAAGGATTTTTGCATCATGCTCAATCTGGACGGCAAGCTCCCGCGTAGGAGCCACAATCAGCGCCTTCTTGTTGCGATATTTATCATCGCTTATCATTAGCTGAAAAATGGTAATGAGAAAGGCGGCCGTTTTACCAGTCCCCGTCTGGGATTGTACCGCAACATCACGCCCACTTAAGCTGTATTTCAGGGTGCGTTCCTGCACTTCCGTACAGTCTGTGAAGCCGGCCTTGTCGACACCGGCAAGTATATCGGGGTGTAGATCGAATTCGTGGAATTTCATCACGTTAACTTACTAAAATTGGCTGGCCTTGACAACGACAGGACGGATTTCTCGCTATTGTGCACGATATTGAAGGATAAGATCAACCGCCTCACAGAACCCGTCACCGTTTCTTGCGCTTGTTACAAAATGCGGAGGGTGCGTAAGCTCGCCTTCAAAGGCGCGTATATTCGCGACGCCCACCGAGTTCCTGATTTCCGCAAAAATGGGCTCATCATTGGGTGAATCACCTATGAAAAGCAGGCGCTCCTGTACTGCGTCAAGATTGCTTCCCGCCCTGTCCTTTAGATATTTGTTCAAACACTTCACTTTGCTGTGAGAGCCAAACCAGCAATTTACATGGATGCTCGACACCTTATAGGTAAGTCTCTCCTCTTCTGCAATTGCGCAGATCTTCCGTACGGCTGCCGGTCCAAGCGGAGCAACGTCCTCTCGGAAGTCTATGGCAAGATCCGTCAGACGGTACGGTTGATCGGCCGCAATGGCAGCGCCAGGCACTTCCGAGAGCACGCGATCACGGAGCCGTTTCATGCGCCCGGCACCTTCTTCACGTTCCGCCTGTGAAGAGAGGTATTCCCGTTCCATCTTGCGCGCCTCTCTGTCATAGGAGAAGTAGAACGCACCGTTTTCCCCTACAACCGCTGCCACCGGCCAGAAACGGGCAATGTGATCACACCATCCTGCCGGCCGGCCCGTGATGGGCACAACGGCAATCCCGGCGTGATGAAGTTTCCACAATGCTTCGTAGGAAGCAGCGGGAAGCATCCCATCGGTAGTCATGGTGTCATCTATGTCGGTACAAAACCAGGCAAGTCCTTCACAAACATCCGGCGCTATTTCCGAAAACGGCCGCAGGAATCCGCCCTCTGATTCACGCGTCACGACCGGCCTCCAGGCCAATTGCGGGGTCTATCCCAAGCAGACGTGCCAGTTTCACCACGGTAAATCGGTTTCTCAGATAGTGGCCTGACCGGATGGCTGTTTGGACCTCTTCTCGGGAAAACCCAAGAGACGTAAGACTCGTTGCGGCGCCTGCATCCGCAAGGCTCTGCCGGATCTGTTGTGCGGGAGGCACGGCGGCCGCGATTTCCTGAATATTCGCCCAATTCTCTTCTATCGCCCGCGTCAGCTCCCGCCGATCTGCTTTGGATAGATCAAGAAACGGGAGATGCGCGGCAATAACGCCGTCAGCGCTGTGAGGATAGAGCTTCCTAATACGGGAAATTTCCTCTTCCCGCGAAACGTGCGGTCCTTCTGCCAGGCGGGATGCCGCCTCTTTTGCAGATAGCCCGCGAATATGCTCATATAAGGCGGCAATTTGTACAGTTGCGGCACCAACCTTGGCACCGTGCAGCACGGCCGGCCTTTCCTCCCGCAACAGCATCATTTCCAGATAGTGTGACACGTGGTGCTCCGCACCGGAGGCGGGACGGGAAGTACCAAATTCGAGCATGCACAACCCTGTCTCTATCAGACTCTCCATCAGGACACGCAGCCCGCCTGATTCTCCGGCACCAATCTCTTTGGCGGCGGCGCCGGTAGTCGTAAACGCTCGCGTGGTACGCGCTGCAATCTCTTCATCAAACGGTTCATTCCACAGGAGCCGGCCCAGTTTCCAGTCTGCAACAGAGGTTATTTTCCCGACTATGTCCCCAAAGCCGGAGGCGCGCAATGGGGCGGGGGCGGACTCAAGCACATCAAGATCAGCAAAGATTGCAAGAGGCGCATGACAGATGTGCGTTTCCTTAATCCCACGCACCACAAGCGGAGCACCAATGGAAGCAAATCCATCAACGGACGCTGCCGTAGGTACACTTACAAATTGCTGCCGTGACCGGTGACTCACAAAACGGGTAATATCGGTGAGTGTCCCAGACCCCACTGCAACAAAGAGGCGCTCATCCACGGGAGATTGAAGAAATACGTGCAGAAGATAATCTGCATCCGCCACGATTTCTTCCCCGGAGAGCTCAACCACCGCCACATCAATTCCGTGGGTACGTAAAGACTCCGCAACACGCGCGCCGGCCGCCAGGCGTGTGTTTTTGTCGCAAATCAGTGTCACGGAAGAGACTCTCCTGCCCTTGCAGAATGTGACAAGTCGGTCCGCTGCGTCACTGCCGATATAGATGGGATCAATCTGCTTCATACCTGCTCCTGTGTGGTCAGTATATCTGCCACGCCTGTGGCTGTCCAACAAGCAGGATTGCTTGATTGGCGGTCCGGAATATCAGTATCTTCTTCTCATGGACATAAATAGCACAACGACTCTTAATAACGGGACTCAAATGCCGTGGCTTGGGTTTGGTGTATTTCAGACTGAGCCGGGCAAGGAAGTGGAAAACGCTGTCACGTGGGCACTTGAGGCTGGTTATCGCCACATTGACACCGCCGCATTTTATCGGAACGAACGCGGCGTAGGCAACGCAGTTGCGTCAGCAGGCATTCCGAGGGAGGAACTCTGGATCACCACAAAGCTGTGGAACGATGATCAAGGGTATGACTCCACTCTGCGCGCTTTTGACAAGAGCCTCCGCGAGCTTGGCACTGACTATGTTGATCTTTATCTGGTCCACTGGCCCATCAAGGGAAAAGTCAAAGAGACGTGGCAGGCGTTTGAAAAGATCTACGAGGACGGGAAAGCACGCGCAATTGGAGTCAGCAACTTCCTTGTGAACCATCTGGATGAGCTCTTAAAACACGCAAAGGTCACTCCTATGGTAGATCAGGTTGAGTGGCATCCATTTGTCCTGCAGAAGCCGCTTCTTGACTACTGCAAGAAACAAGACATCCAGTTTGAAGCATGGAGCCCGCTCACCAGAGCTCGCTTCTTTGACAATCCGGTCCTGACCGAAATCGCACAGGCACATGGCCGATCTCCCGCTCAGGTATTGATCAGATGGGACTTGCAGCACGGGGTGGTCAGTATTCCCAAGTCGGTCCATCAGAAAAGAATTGAAGAAAACAGCAAGGTATTTGACTTTGAACTAAGCAGTGAAGAGATGCAGAAACTGGATTCTCTTGATTCAAACACGCGGATCGGGCCACACCCGGACCAGCTTGGCGGCTGGTAGGCGGCATCTACTTCAGAAACGGTTTCAGCAAATGCAGTTTCCCCTTTGCAGGCGGATACTTCAGCGGAAGATCCAGGCGGGGGAACTGCGTCATCATGCCCTTTGGGTGAGTGAACGTTTCAAAAGATGCACGCCCATGGTAGACGCCCATCCCGCTTGAGCCAATTCCGCCAAAGGGGATGTGCGGCGAGGTAAAGTGAATCAGCGTATCGTTTATGCAGCCGCCGCCGGAAGGGTATTGCGCGGCAAACTTTTTTGCCAGCGCGCGGTCGGTGGAAAAAAGGTACGCGGCAAGAGGACGAGGTCTGCGGTGCGCGTCTGCAATGAGCTCATCAACATCTGAGAAAGAAAGGAACGGAAAGAGTGGGCCAAAGATTTCATCCTGCATAAGAGGCTCGTCCCAGCCGTCTACATGATAGATTGCCGGTTCAATATATCGTGTTTCCGCCTCCACCGTGCCTCCTGATACCAGGCGGCTGCCCGGCGAGGTCTCGCTGTCGGTCATCAGTCCCTGCAGTCTCCGGAAGTGCGCGTCGTTAATAATTCTTCCATAGTCTGAACTTTCGGCGGCGTTAGCGCCGTAGAACTTGTGCAGCTCTTCTCTTATGCGAGAGGCGAGTTCCTCTTTCACGCCTTCATGCACGTAGGCAAAATCCGGCGCTACACAGGTTTGTCCGGCGTTGAAAAACTTCCCCCAGACAAGCCTTCTTGCCGTTGTCTCAAGGTGTGCCGTCCGGTCAACAATTGCCGGACTCTTGCCTCCAAGCTCCAGGGTCACGGGCACCAGGTCTTTCGCAGCGGTTGCCATTATGCTCCGCGCCACCCCCTTTCCACCCGTATAGAATATGTAATCCGGACGTGCCTGAACCAGAGCTCGGCTTGTTTCCGCATCTCCTTCTGCAACGGCAACGTGTCCAGGATCAAAGGTACGGGAAATGAGCCGAGAAATGAGTTTACTCGTATGCACGGCGTGTTCCGAGGGCTTAACCACACAGCAATTTCCGCCGGCAACGGCGCCGACCAGTGGAGAAAGCGCAAGTTGAAACGGATAGTTCCACGGGGAAATGACCAGCGTGACACCGTAGGGAACGCGCTCCACGCTGCTACGCGCAGGGAAGAGGGCCAGTGGAGTAGGAACGCGATGTCTTTTGGTCCATGTGCGCAGGTGGGAAACCGCGTAGCGGATTTCAGAAATGACGGGAAACACCTCAGAGGTGTAGGCTTCAAACTCGCTCTTACCCAGATCTGCGGCAGCGGCGTCCAGAATCTCCTGCTCGGACTCCCTCACTACCGCAGCAAGGCGCCGCAACGCATTACGACGGAAGGAGCGCGGCCGGGTGGCGCCGCTGTAGAAGAACTCGCGCTGAGTGTTTAGAAGGTTTGCTGCTTTGTGTATGTGCTGCTCCACAGCTTATTCTACGACAACTGCCCGCTGTGTCAATCAAGGAAAATCAGCAGGCCAGGCAGCTGGCTACGTGTTTATGGACTGCTCTATCTTTGCCCAGGTGTCCCGCAAAGAAACCGTGCGGTTGAATACGGGCCGATCCGCGCGGTGATCCTTTAAGTCAGGGCAGAAATAGCCGTGGCGCAGGAACTGGTACGTGGTCCCTTTCTCAGCACCGGCCAGTGACGGCTCCAGCTTGCATCCCGAAAGGACCTCAAGAGACTCCGGGTTTAGCTCACTCTTGTAATCCATCTCCGGGTCGGAACCGGGTTCAGGAACCGTAAAGAGACGGTCATAGATGCGGACTTCAGCATCAATTGCATGACGGGCTGACACCCAGTGCAGGGTTCCCTTCACCTTTCTTCCGTCCGGCGTTCCCCCGCCTCTGGACTCGGGATCATAGCTGCAGTGAAGCTCCACTACTTCGCCTGTCTCTTCATCTTTGACCACACGGTTGCACGTGATGTAGTAGGCGTGTTTCAGGCGGACTTCTCTTCCCGGGGCCAGGCGGAAAAACTTCTTTGGGGGCTCTTCCCGGAAATCCTCCCTATCGATGTAAATCTCCCTGGAAAACGGAAGCATGCGCGTCCCGGCACTCTCATCTTCAGGATTGTTAACAGCCTCAACCTCTTCAACCTGGTCTTCCGGGTAGTTCTCAATGACCACCTTAAGCGGCTTCAGCACTGCCATGACGCGCGAGGCACGCACGTTGAGATCTTCTCGGATGAAGTATTCCAGCAGCGCAATATCGACCATACTGTTTGTCTTAGACACGCCAACCCGTTCACAGAAGCGCCGAATAGCAACAGGCGTACAACCGCGGCGCCGCAGTCCTGAGATGGTTGGCATACGAGGATCATCCCATCCTGATACGTGGCCTTCCCTTACCAGCTCAAGCAGCCTTCGCTTGCTCATTACCGTGTAGGCCAGATTGAGCCGGGCAAACTCTATCTGCCGCGGCCTGTCCTCGGGCGCGCCCAGTGCCTCCAGAAACCAGTTATACAGCGGCCGATGATTTTCAAACTCCAGGGTACAGATGGAATGCGTTATCCCTTCTATCCAGTCTGACTGCCCGTGGGCCCAGTCATAGGTTGGGTAGATGCACCACGTATCCCCCACGTGCGGATGGGAAATCCTGCGTATTCTGTACATGATGGGGTCGCGCAGATTCAGATTTGGGGAAGCCATGTCTATCTTTGCCCGCAACACGTGAGAACCGTCCGGGAAATGACCATCACGCATCTTCTGAAATAGTTCGAGATTTTCTTCAATTGATCGATTACGATTCCGGCTCTCTACACCCTTCTCAGTAGGCGCACCACGCTGTTTGCTGATCTCTTCTGCTGACTGGTCATCCACGTACGCCTTCCCGTCCGTGATAAGCTGGACGGCAAACTCATACAACCGGTCAAAGTAGTCAGACGCGTAGTATTCTCTCTCTCCCCAGTCGTAACCAAGCCATTCGACATCTTCTTTAATGGAATCTACGTATTCAAGATTTTCTTTTTCCGGATTGGTATCGTCAAAACGCAGATTGTAGACACCGCCAAACTGCTCGGCTATTCCAAAATTCAGAACAATGGACTTGGCGTGACCAATGTGCAGATAGCCGTTGGGCTCCGGCGGGAAGCGTGTATGGACCCGACCGCCGTACGTCCCGGCAGTGGTGTCTTTCTGTACGATACTCCGAACAAAATCTGCGGGTGCGCCGGTCTCCTGCGTGCTCATATTGGTCCTCTTGTCGTCAAAGGTATGCGAAAAGCCTGTTTGAATGTCAGGTGAAGGATCTTACCACGCGCCGTCTTCCACTCCGCCGGTGAGAATTGAGCGAGCGAGGGGAGTCGAACCCCCGTCACCAGCTTGGGAAGCTGGGGTAATGCCGTTATACGACGCTCGCTCAATTCTCACCCGGTATGTTGCCAGACGGCGACGGTGACAAATAATCCGATCCGGCACAATTATACCGGATCAGTCTGGAAATTCAAGTGGGACGAAGTTTTCCGTCCCGTGTGCCTTTGACCGGAGATATCTCTACTGCCCGACGTCCTGCTGTTCCGGCAGGACAGCCGGTCTCACCACTTCTGAAATCACTTCCGTGTCAAATCGTTTCAGGATGAGGGTAGCGTTTGCCGGTGCCACGTACGGAACACCAATGTCGCCACCCGGATGCTTCATCTTGAAGACGGTGGTTCTATTTCCTTCCTGGTCCACTATTTCCAGCGTAATATCCACCGCAACCGGATAGTTGGGCAGAACCCGCTCAAAAATGCCAAATACGCTGCCGTCCGGAATGTCTGAAGGCGGAGTCATCTTGAGATTTACCCGCGTTCCTTCCGGAACTTCTTCTCCGGGCGCCGGCGATTGTGATACCACCACGCCATCACCCTGACTGCCCTCCGGAGCCACCAGTGAGAAGGTGAACGGCACATTTCTCCTGGCCAGTGTGTCCATGGCTTCCTGCCAGCCCATACCTCTATATGAGGGCAATTTCACGCGTTTTACGTCCGGACCCCGGCTTACCACCAGCTTCAGATCCGTCACTCCGCTAATTTCCGTTCCCGGCTGCGGGCTTTGTTCCAGAATGGTACCCGGATCCGCCTGGTCGAAGACGTAGCTCACGTCTCCAATTTTTAGGACGGCATCAAAAGTAGTAAAGAGAGTCCGCAGTTCTGAACGAACGTCTTCCAACGTACGGCCCACGTAATCCCCTACCTTGTCCACTACCGCGCCCTGACTGACGGTGAGGCTAATTCGGCGGCCGGCCCGAACCAGTGTCCCAGCCGCGGGGCTCTGTTCAACAACCTTTCCCTTTAGGCCCGGATCAGAAAAATAGCGCAGTTGCAGGCGCGGATAGAGGTCTTTGTCCTGAAGGTCAATCAGCGCCTCTGAGAGTGCGAGATTTCTCACATCCGGCACCATGGTTTTTTCCGCGCCCCTCAGGGAAAGCAGAAAGGTGATGCCGCCGGCAAGCACCATGAGGATCATGGCGCCTACAATGGACCAGATAACTATTCTCACAAGACGATTTTCAGGCCGGTTTCCCCGCCCGCGAATAACGTTTCCCAGACGATGAAACCAATCACCCAGAAGATACATGCGTTGTTTACTCCCCAAGAACCGTGCCGATAAGGGTCTGATGCCCGTTTAGAAAGCTCTTCCAGTCGAGCGGCTTTTTGGCTTGGAGCTGTAGCGTCGACACGGCAATTACACCGCTTCCTGTTTCTACCAGAATTCCATTCTCGTTGTCTACACCCCGAACAATGCCGGGCTCTCCGGTGGTGCGATGAAACTCCGGATGGTCCTCACCGAGCACACGGCAGGAATGAACCATGAGGCGTTCGCCGTTTAGAAAGGTGTACGCTCCGGGCCACGGCTGGTACGCGCGGACCCGCCGGTCAATCTCTTCCGAGGACAAGGACCAATTTAACAGTCCGTCAGACTTCTCAATAACGCTCGAATAGGTGGCTCTTGCGTGCTCCTGCGCCACCGCTTCCACATTTCCCGCTTCCAGCGCCTCCAAAGTTTCTACCAGAAGGTCAGCGCCCTTTTCAGCAACAATAGCAGTCAACGTTCCGGTAGTTTCCCGCCCGGAAAGCGGCAGACGCTCCTGCGAAAGAATATCGCCGGTATCCATCTCCTGACTAAGTTTCTGTATTGTGATTCCAGTCTCTTCATCACCAGCAAGAATGGCGGCCGGCATTGGCGAGGGACCGCGGTGACGGGGGAGCAACGAAGGATGCAGATTTACGCCGCCCTGCGGAAAAAGTGATAGAAAGCGCGGACCGAAAATCCGTCCGTAGGCAACACACACAAGAAGCTCCGGTTCAACCCGCCTTACGGCTTCACGCGCCTGTGTTCCCAGCCGCTCGGGTTGGATTACCGGCAGCGCCAGCTCTTGCGCGGCTACCTTCACGGCAGGCGGAGAAAACACCTTCCCCCGACCGGACACCTTATCAACCGCGGTGAGCACTCCAACCACGGGGAACCGTCCGGCGACCGCTCGAAGCGAGGGAACCGCAATTTCTGGTGTACCTGCAAACAGTATCTTCATACGCGTTGAGTAGTCTCACACAGTCTTAAGGGCCGTATCGTACTTTTTCAGGAGTTTTTCGCGGCGTCTCTCGGAAAGATGATCCAGGAAAAGCACCCCGTCCAGATGGTCATACTCGTGAAGTATTACCCGCGCAAGTAAACCGTCCGCAGAGATCGAAAAAGGACGGCCCCGTTCATTCCACGCCTGGATTTGAACCGATTCCGCGCGCACCACGTCTGCGTAGAGTCCGGGGATGCTTAAACATCCCTCTTCCATTCTCACCGTTTCCATGGACGTACCGATAATCTGCGGATTGATAAACACGCGCGGGTTGTCATCCTTGACCTGAACCACAAACATGCGTAAAAGACGGTCCACCTGTGGGGCCGCCAGCCCGATGCCGGAGGCGGTGTGAAGCGTTGCTATCATTTCCTCGGCCAGCGCCCGGATCTCATCATTTATATCTGCAACAGGTTCCGCCCTGGTGCGAAGCACATCTGCGGGTATAGTCACAACGTCCAACTTGCCACTCCTTAGACTAGAAACTACAAAAAAGACCTGAGTCGGTCAACGCATCAACCGGGCGCACCTAAAGCAAGCTCACCGGGTCCACATCAATTTCCAGATAAACCTGTCTCGGCGCATCAAACCGGGAAAGCAGCCGTTTGAGCGCGTGGTGAACGTCATCAAAAGAACGCGCCTTCACTATGACTTGAAAACGATAGTTTCTCGCGATCACCGCCAGCGGACACTCTGCCGGTCCCAGTATCTCTCCCTGCCCTGAAAGCGCTTTTTCTGCCCTACCCACAAACGCGGCTGCTGCTGCTGAGGTTTCGGTTTTGTCTTTTCCCCGGAACACAATTCGCAGCAGCCGGGAAAAGGGTGGAAAACCGAGGGCCCGCCGCATTTCCAGCTCACGCATATAAAATGCAGGCAGATCAAGCTGCGCTGCCAGGCGTATCGCGTCGTTGTTTGGCCTGAAAGTCTGAATGATGACTCTTCCGTCCGGACTGAATCGGCCGGCCCTGCCGGATACTTGCATGATGAGGGCAAAGGTGCGCTCTGCAGCCCTGAAATCCGGAAGCAGAAGTCCCGTATCTGCGTGCACAATCCCGACAAGTTTGACGCCGGGAAAGTTCAGACCTTTTGCCACCATTTGGGTTCCCAGAAGAATATCGATATCACCTGAGCGGAACTGCCTGATAATGCGTTCCAGTTCGCCTTTCTTTCTCACCGTGTCCGTATCAACCCTCTCGGTGACAAGATCCGGAAAACGCCGTGTAATCTCTTCATGAATGTGCTCCGTTCCAAATCCGGAATAGCCAACATCAAGGGATCCGCATTCCGGGCACACATCCACCGGTCGCGCCCTGTATCCGCAATAGTGACAGATCATGGCGTTCTTCTGCTTGTGATACGTCATGTTCACCGAGCATCGTTCACACTTCATGGAATAGCCGCACGAACGGCAGTGAAAGAAGTAGGCAAAACCACGTCGGTTTAGAAAGAGAATGGACTGCCGCCCTTCACGGTGAGTCTCCCGAATTGCCTCCACCAGTTGGGGTGACAGCGCCTCATTTTGCCGGTTTACGTCTACCACCTGCATTACCGGCATTGCACCGCCGGAAAGCCTGCGGGTGAGCGTTATGCGATCCAGCACACCTTCTTCCATAAGGTGCCACGCCTCAACGGAGGGGGTGGCGCTTCCCATCACCAAGCGGCCGCCGTGATCCGCGCATCTTTTCATTGCCACCTGTCGGGCGTGGTAACGCGGAGCCGCTCCGGACTTGTAGGAACCTTCATGTTCTTCGTCCAGAATGACCAGTCCCAGGTTGGAGACCGGGGCAAAGATGGCGCTGCGCGCGCCAATCACAAACCGCGCCTCACCACGTCTAATACGCATCCATTCCCGCAGACGCTGTGACGGTGTAAGACCTGAATGAAGAATGGCAGACTCTTCTGAAAAGCGCGCACGGATGCTGTCCACTACCTGGTGCGTCAGGGAGATTTCCGGCACAAGATAGATAATGCTCCTGCCCTCGCTGAGGAGTTTTCGTGCCGCCTGGAAGAAGACTTCCGTCTTCCCTGAACCGGTGATGCCGTAGAGATAGAAGAGACGCCTGTTTGCAGTGGTAATCTGCTCTACGGCGTACAACTGCTCCTGAGAAAGCTCCTCCGGTTCAGAGGAAAACTCCGCCTCGTCGCTTCCGAGTGCGGGCATCTCGCTTTCCCGCCTCCCGCCCGGTATCATGGCGGCAAGCGCTTCCCCCAGGGTGGAGAAATACATTGTGGAGATCCATCGGGCAAGCTCCAAATAGTCAGCATCAAAGAGCGGGAGGGAAGAGACAACCCGCGTAACGCCGCGTATTTTCTGCACCCCTTCCGGCGGAGTATCCCGGTGGCCTACCACAAAGCCTGATAGGCTGCGGTTCCCAAAGGGCGCGATAACACGGCTTCCCACCGGACACGTATCGGGATCGTCCACCTGGTAGGTAAACGCGCCGGAAAGCGGCAGATTAAATGCTATTTCTACATAGTGCGTCATGAGCGCAAATGTGCTGGAAATTGTTCCCGGAGAAGCTTGAGGTCCTCCCACACCGGGCGGCGCCATTCCTGATTGCGAAGCACCCCGCTGGGATGGTACGTGGCAACAAGCGGGATCCCGTCATAACGGTACACTGACCCACGTATACGGCCAATTCCCGCAGACTGCCCGGTTAGAATGGCGGAGGCAATCCTGCCCACACTGAGAATGGTGGCCGGACGCACCAGCGCAATTTGCCCCTCCAGGTAGGACCGGCAGGCATCCTGTTCATCTGCTTCCGGATCGCGGTTACCCGGAGGCCTGCACTTTACAATATTGGTGATATAGGCGTTCTCATGACGAGACACGCCAATGGGATCAAGCCACTTATCCAGATACTGACCCGCCCGGCCCACAAAAGGGAGTCCCTGCTCGTCCTCATCCGCTCCCGGACCTTCACCGATAACCATCACCAGAGGATCAAGCACTCCAAAGCCAGGCACCGCGTGGGTGCGGCGCTCGTGAAGACGGCAGCGGGTGCACGCCTTTACCCGCTCTTCAATTTGACGGAGCATGGCACTCCTCTCTTCCCGGCTCATGTCAGCCCGGATATCAAGGGCAAGCCCCTGCCGTGCCTCCGCCGCCGCTTCCGCCCGTCCCTCCTCCCGCTGCGTAGCCGAAGATGCCGCCTGTGTGGGGGCGGGCTCAGTCTGGTCACTATGATCAGCATTCCCGGTGTGCCGTGTTGCTCCGGCGGCGTATCCGGCGCCGGGGATGGATAGACCACCTGCGGCCGCGGGGGGGCGAGCGGAACGATAGCCGGTTGTCTGGTAATCCTCAAAAAGGTCAACTATTTGAAGAAGCTGTGAAGCGGGACTCTTTTTCATCATAGATCACCTTGTGCAGAAACAGACCCCAGGGGGGCGCAGTTGGACCGGCCAGGGCGCGGTCACGGGCGGAAATCACTTCCCGAAACGCGTCCTCCCCTCTATCCTGCATGGTTAAAATGGTGCCCAGCGCGGAACGAACCATCTTCCAGAGGAATCCGTTTGCCGCAATGCGGAATACCAGAAACGGGCCCTCTGGATAGAACGCCGCCTGATGCACCACGCGGGTCATAGATCCTCCCTCCTCACCGGCTGACGCGAGCGCAGTGAAATCGTGCTCTCCCACCAGGCAGGCCGCCATTCGGTTCAGCCGCGCAACGTCAGGCTGCGCCACCAGACGGTACGCATACCTTCTGAAACGCGGAACGGGCACTGAGGACGGCAGAAGATAGTACTTGTAGACCCGTGCAACCGCATCATAGCGGGCATGAAAGCTGTCGTCTACCACCTCGCTTTCGGTTGCGGCGATGTCCGGCGGAAGATTGGAGTTCAGAGCCACGGTGAAGCGAGCTCCGGAGATGGAGTCAATATCGGTATAGAAATTGATGCACTGGCCGTTGGCATGTACACCGGAATCCGTTCGGCCGGCAGCGGTGATCCGCACCTGCCTGCGGTGCATCACGGCAAGTGCGGACTCGACCTCACCCTGAACAGTGCGGCCTCTCTTCTGCACCTGAAAGCCGTAGAAATCCGTACCATCGTACGCCAGGGTCATGCGGATGTTACGTAAGCTCATCGTCCAGTTCGGGGTCCAGGTTCTCAAGGCCCAGTTCTTTGCCAATTTCTTCGTACACGTCACGCGCGTTATCCAGGATCGCCGCGGGTTTGTCTTTGGACGCGCGGCCCATGCCAAAGATTCGAGCAACCGTCCGTTTTGCCCTCTCCAGTGCCTGCTGGCGCTTTTTCCGCTCCTTTCTCGGGCCGTACCGGTATTCCAGGAGGCCGGTAATGTAGAGCACGCCGTCATATCCGTAGTTCTTGTCCAGATCGGGTCCCAGGTGAAAATTGTTAGGTATGCTTTCTTCCCCACGTTGCTCTTTTTCAATTGAGAGCGTGTAGAAGAAGCGAGCCTTGCGGTAGAAAACACGCGCCAGGTAGTCGTAGTTTTCAGAGAAATTCTTTTTGTGCAGATCACTGGCAATCCAGGCCGCACGCAGGCTTGAGAGTCCTTGTTTGTAGGTAGGCGAAAATTCCTTGGGAAAGAAATCGTAGCAGCCTATTGCAAAAAAGTACGATGCAAGTCCCTCCTGCAGCCTCCGAGGTGTGGTGAAATCCAGATCCGTAAAGAGCGTATGAATTCCGTGAATACGCTTTTCCGCATCTGCCCTGATCCTCTCCTGCGCTGTCGGCGGCACCTGTGCAAAATCCTGTGGATACGCAGCGTAGTAACACGCCGGGCATACTGTCACCGGATATACCAGCGGAACTACTTCTCCGTATTTTTGGGACGGCTCATAGGTGCGCCGTAGCTCCTGGGTGAGCTTTCCGGCAATGAGTCTTCCACGACCCGTTCTCATCTCTTCGCGGTAGAAGTTGGCGTCACACACGGGGCAGGATATGGGCGTCTTGGAGAAAAAGGTGACCTGGCTGTTTCGCGACTCACTGCTCACGGCGCCCCCTCTATGACAATCATGGCAATGGCGTTATCGATCTCATGCGTAAGGGAGAGAAAAATACGATGGCCGCCAAACCGTTCAAGTGCGCGGAGAGCCGTACCGTGCAGTCTCATGTCCGGTTTGCCCAGCTCATCGTTTGTTACTTCTATCTCACGCAGCGAAATATCTCTGAGTCCGGTTCCCAGTGCTTTTCCAAACGCTTCCTTCGCCGCAAAACGCGCCGCAAGCGAAAGCACCCCCTGATCTCCTCTGTTCCGGGTGGCCGCAAGCTCTCCCGGGTGGAAATAGCGTTCAAGAAGCCCGCCCTGGTCCACCCAGCCGCGAATACGTGACACCTGAACCACGTCAATTCCAATACCGCGTATCACGGCGCGTCTCCCCCGCTCTGCTCGGCGCGTACAATACGAACCTGTATCTGTGATGGTTCGTATCGCAGTACCAGGAGGCCGCGCGGAACAGCGGGGCGCGCCGAAAGATTGTACGTGCCGGGCCGCCTTACTTGCGATGCGTCCACCACAATCTGCACCTGATCAGGGGTCACCTTTTCCAGGTCAAGCTGTCTCCCCTGGACCCTCACAGAGCCTTCCGGCAACGGAGAGGCAATAGTGAGCTGGGGATCAAGATCAAGCACCACTACTTCCACCGGCTGAAATGTCTGCAGCACCACGGACTCTTCTATGATTCCGCGGAACTCCACCACGTCTCCGCCGGGAAATGAAATCAGCGGATCAGGCTTTACCAATCTGACGCGGACGGAGAAATCCTCCCGCCGCCCGGCAAGATCGATGTCTTCCGTCTTTACGCTCTGCGCGTCCTGAACCTTGCTCCGTGGTCCACCCATTTCCACCGAAGAGGGAGAGACCGTGTACTGTCCAAGCTCATAGCCAGGGGGTGGGAAGCCGGTCAGCGTGGGAGTGACTTCCACGCTCTTTAATAACTTCTTCTCAAGCTCTACCGCCACATCCATCGGCTCAACTTTTATTTCAAGCGGCTCAACATTCAGAGCGGCTCCCGTTTTTTCGATCCGGACCGGCACCTTGAACATGCCTTCATTGGGATGGTCCGTCAGGTCGAGATACGCATGAATATCGTCTTCCATGATGCGAAAAATGTCATCCGACTGGCCGCGGAGACTGACGCGAACCTTATCCGGATACTGTGCTGCCGGGACATAGTCTTCCGGCAGTTGCAGGTGGAGCGGGACACTGAAAAAGCGCTCTTCCAGCCTGGAAATGTTATTGAACACCACCAGAAGAACTGCCGCGGCAAGCGAAAGAACCTTGACAGGCCAGTTCTGAAAAAGGCGTCTGAGAAACGTGCTACTCTTCAAAGGCGGTGGCCTCCTCGTCCAGCTCAGAAGGTTCGGTCAGTTTAAGCAGGTCCGCCACTCTTTTTCGTATCTCTTCCACACTCAAGTCGTAGTACAGATTTGCGTCATAGGCAAGTGACAGTGCGCCCGTCTCCTCTGAGACCACAAGCACAACTGCATCGCTCTCTTCCACGAGTCCCAGCGCAGCGCGGTGGCGCGTTCCAAAACTGCGGCGCACATCAAGCTGTTCCGAAAGCGGCAGGAAACAGCCCGCTGAAACGATTTTTCCTTCATCCACTACCACGGCGCCGTCATGAAGTGCCGTATCATGTGCAAATATGGTCAATAGAAGCGCTGAAGAAAGATCCGCGTCCAGGCGAGTTCCTGTTTCTATAATGTTTTTCTGTCCAACGCTTCTCACAAAGACAACCAGAGCGCCGCGGCGCCGGTAGGAGAGAATTTCCGCAGCGCTAATTACGGCGTCCAACTGGTACGGCTTGGAACCGCCGGAAAACTGCAGGAGGCGTCCCTGACCAATACGGGTAAAAATCTTGCGAAGTTCCGGCTGAAAGATAATTGCAATACCGATGACCAGGCTGGGTGCCGCCAGGTTTATAATCCACAGAAGCGTGCTGAGATTCAGGAAAAAAGCCAGCGCGTACATGAGCACCATGAAAAGGGCGCCTTTCACAAGCTGTACCGCTCGTGTCTGCACCAGAATCTGGTACCCTTTGTAGATGATAAACGCGAGAAGCAGCACATCAAGTGCCGGTAGTATTACCTCGCGCATGATCCATATGTGCGTCAGCCAGTTCACCCGCTACTCGCTCCCTCTGCATGCCGGATTGCGTCAAGCATCCGCATGACGTCTACGGTGTCTGCCACATCATGCACCCGGACGATATGCGCACCTGATAACGCCGCGTACGCATGAACCGCCAAAGATCCCGCCAGTCTTCCCTCCGGTGGCCGTGGCCGGTCATTGCCAAGCACCCTGCCGATAAAGCCTTTCCTGGAGGCGCCGACCAAAACCGGGTAACCCGTTGCCACAAGCTGTGGCACGTGCCTGAGAAGCACCAGGTTGTCAGAGTGGCGCTTACCAAACCCAATGCCGGGATCCAGGATTATCCGGTCCCGGTTGATACCGGCCCGCTCTGCCGTGCCGGCGAACTCAAGCAGCTGTTCACGTACTTCTGCCACCGGATCTTTGTAGTAAGGATCCAGTTGCATTGACTTTGGCGTGCCCTGCATATGCATTAAGACAACCGGCATGCCTGTTTCTGCGGCAAGCGCGGCCATGTCTGGATCATCGCGCAGGGCAGACACGTCATTGATAATATCGGCACCGGAGGCAAATGCCTTTCGTGCCAGCTCAGCTTTTCTGGTGTCAACGGAAATGGGAATGTCGGAGAATTCGCGAATAGCAGAAATGATGGGTAGAACCCGCTCCAATTCCCGGGCCAGGGGCACCGGATCACTCCCGGGACGAGTAGATTCTCCGCCAATGTCCAGGATGTCCGCGCCTTCTCCAATCATCTGCCGCGCCGCGGCCACAGCGGCACCTTCCGCGGCGCGCCTGCTGCCGGCATAGAATGAGTCTGGTGTGGCATTTATGATTCCCATGATGAGTGTTCTTTCACCCACCGGGAGTCGTCTGTGACGGGGTATTGGTATTTGAAGCATGGTTGCCTGCTGACCCGGATCCTGGGAACGACTTGTGACAGATAGTATCACACAGCCGCAGGAGATTCAACGAGCCAGCAGACATCAGAAAGGTTTACGACAGTAAAGAAACGCGCGACTACTGGAGGCTACTTACCCTTCTTTTTGTGCCGGTTCTTCCGAAGTTTCTTCTTTCTCTTATGAGTGGCAATCTTTTTTCGCTTTCGTTTTCGTCCGCAAGGCACGCTGGTACAGCTCCTTATTCATAGTGTAGACACTATCCGTGTCGGGAATTCATCTCATGTAACAGGAGTCTACAAAGTACATAATAGCCCCGCGGCTGTCAAGGGGCCGCTGTCACACCAGATCCCGCGGAATGGTACGGTCCCAGCTCTTGCTGAAGATACGGCTCTCCCCTTCCCATGCATCCAATTCCGCCCTGATTCGGAATTGATTGACATCTGAGGTAAGCAGCGTACGCGTCCGGGTGCGCACTGACCACTGTCCCCGCCGGAAAGAGCGATTCCATACGGTTTCTCCTGAGAGCGAATCGTAGGTTTCCCCACGGTAGGTATACTTCTCCACCGTGCGGGCGCTTACCTCCAGATCAATCTCGTCAATTCTGAAGCGACCAATATCGTTTACCACCTCAAGCGTTGAAATGTCCTTATCAAGCTCGCGAATGACCCGCCATCTTTCCTCGCCGGGGTGAAGAAGTGTTTTCTTCAGTTCCGGCGCTCCCTCCGGCTCCCCAAACGGCCTCAGGTCGCTGTCTTCCGGTCGCGGTTTGCGGACCGGCAACACCAGGCGGCTCTCCCCGGTGAAGAGCGTGAGACGGGCTGCCTCCGGCGCCGGCCATGCAAGCGGCCAGTAGCTGGTGGAGACTGAGAGCCGAAAACGGTTTCCAGCGGGAAATCTCTGTGCAATATGGTTCATGGGAACGGTTACGCGGTAGCGCGATCCAGGTTCCAATGCTTGCGGATGTTCGTGACTGTTGCGGTGCGTGAGATTAAGCAGCCCATAGGTGACCCGGGTGGCCTGGTCATTTGGTGCCACATCGGAGAGCCGGACCGCCACCATGGCCACCGGCTTATTGGAGGAGAGCTCAAGTTCAACCAGAGGCGCGCCAACAATTTCCAGCGCTTCTTCCAAAAAGGGACTTTCAAATACCAGCGCGCCGCCGTCCTCCTCACGTTGGTCGTGGGGGAGATCTGGAGGGGCCTGGTAGCTGCACCATTTCCCGGCAAACATCCCAACGCTTAGCGGAGACTGAATGGGAAGCGGCTCTTCATCAACGGGTTGGCCGTCAGGACGGAGGCTTCCCCGCGCAAGGGTGAAGCCGACCTTTGAAATATTGTCGCTCGGCCATGCCGGCTCAGCCACCCATCTTCCCGGACGATGGTCATAGCTTGTGGTAGGCGGAACGCTGTCCTGCATGTATAGCCGCAGCATTGGCTGTTCAGTAACGCCGTGCTCCTTGCCTTTGAGCCATCTGTCCCACCATCTGACCAGCTCCTGAAGAAAGCCAATTGCGGGGCCCGGTTTGCCGAGGTGAGGATACTTGTGGCTCCACGGACCGATGAGACCCTTGCGCGGAACTGAGAGATGTTCCAGAAGCCTGAATACGGCGTTGGTGTAGCCGTCTGCCCATCCGCTGACCGCCAGCACCGGACAGCGAATAGCGGCGTAGTCTTCGCACACCGAACCATGTTTCCAGTACGCGTCGCGGTGCTGGTGAGCCATCCATTGTTCCAGCCAGAGGCCACTTTTTTCCAACCGCTGCATCCACATTTCCCGCCATCGCTCACCCACGAGCGCCGGATCTGGCGGGTGCGTGTTCTGATCAAACATCGTTGACGCCCAGGAGAGATTGTCTCCCAGCAGACAGCCACCCATAAAGTGAATATCGTCAGCGTAGCGATCATCCGTTGAACAAAGGGTGACTATGGCGCGTAGCCGAGGAGGATTGCGCGCAGCGATTTGAAGGCTGTTAAAGCCGCCCCACGATATGCCGATCATCCCCACCGCGCCGCTGCACCACGCTTGTGCGGCTATCCATTTAATTGCTTCCTCTCCGTCATCGAGTTCCTGAGGAAGGTACTCATCTGTCAGGATGCCGTCGCTCTCGCCGCTGCCGCGAAGATCCAGCCGAACGCACGCATAGCCGTGCCCGGCGATGTAGGGATGGTGTTGGAGGTCCCTCTCTGCGGTCAAATCGCGTTTGCGGTACGGGATATACTCCAGGATCGCCGGCACCGGTTGTGACAGAGCGTCTTCCGGGAGCCAGATACGGGCGGCCAGCCGCGCTCCGTCGGACATTGGAATCCACACGTTCTCCCACTCGGTTACCCGCCGCGGAAACTCACGTACAATCTTCACCCGCTTCTCCTTTTAAAACGTGAGCCGCGTGTCACTTCCCTGGAACCGGCTCAATGTCAAAGCGGAGCAGTTGCTGGCAGCGCATATACTTGTCCAGCAACTCTTTCCTGCTCTCACCACCAATATAGATCTCCGCTATCGCGTAGCTGTAACTGTCCTGCTCCAACAGTTGGTTAAGCTCCATACCCACGCTTACCTGCGGCCGCACACGGGTGCCGGGCATCTCACGGCTCACAATGTCTAGTTCCTCATTTGAAGGAACGCGCCGCACAACTCCATCTGCGAACACGCGCCAGAAAAACTTGGCAGCACAGGACCAGACGCCACCGCGGTGGGGAAAGCGAAACGCTTCACCAAGCCCCACTTTGACCGTTGCCGCCTGGTTACTTACCCCGTCCACTTTTTCAAAGAGATCGGAATGAGATTGACTCACGCGCGTGTTTACTTCCAGTAACCATATCTTATCCCGGGTGCGGTCCCAGAAATACTCGATGTTAAATGCCGAATTGTCAAAGCCGAGCGCGGGAACGACCTTTGTGGTTATTTCCCACATTCGTTTTTGAACGGTGTCCGGGAGAGTTGAAGGATACTCGTAACGAAAGAAACTTACCAGATTCTCGTACCGGATGGAATCCACCACTCCAAGCCGTTCAAGCATCCCGTGCTGCGAGTAACCCTCAAGGGTGCACTGCCGTCCGCCTATGATACTCTCCGCAAGGCAGCCGTGGGCAGGCACTTCAGCCACATCCGCCGGCAGTTCCACGAGGCCAAGCAGGTGCCCAAACGGCTCTGCAATGAGGTTTATGTGTTCGGTAATCGTAGAAATTGCCGTTCGGAAATCGTGTTCGGTTTTCACATGGAAGCCCAGGAAAGATCCGGAGGACTTTATTGGCTTCACCCAGAACGGGTAATCGAGATCCATGCGTGCAGGCGCGTCACTGTTAAACGGATCAAAGACACGAAAGCGCGGAATGTGGTCCGGTATCACGGTCTGTTGTACAAGTCGGCTCCAGTACTTGTGCTCACATTTGAGCAGTCCCTGAAGGGTGGGACCGACCGTGCCAAATTCCGCGCACAGGATAGGCAGCATAGTGCTTACGGGAAAATCCATGTACCCGACAATTGCATCGATCTTCCCCTTCTTGCTGCGCAGAAAGGTTGTAAGTTGCGCCCGGGCACGGTCCAGCAATTCCTGCATCGGAAAATGGTAGGTTTCAAGCACATCCTCAGGGCGCAGAAGAGCATGAAACTCGTAATTCTCTGCCCCCGGAATACGCTTCAGCATACGAAGATTGAACTCATTGAGACCCATGACAAAGACGTCTTTCCGTATCAAGGGAGCACCCTCGTATAACTTACTCATATCGAAGCTTGCAGACGGCGATTTTTTTTCGGAATTTAGCAAACGTGTGGCTGCTGTGGCGTCCTACCGGGGCCGCGCCAGGACACGTTCTACAATCCGGCCAATCTCCTCCGGGCCGTCAGGATCTATCCAGTGGACACCGGGAAAAGAACGGAAGAAAGTGAGTTGTCTCTTTGCGTAACGGCGGGAATTCGTAGCAACGCGTTCTGTTATTGCCGCAATCTCAGCAGTGGAAAGCTCTTCTATGCGCCGGCCAAGCAGATCCGGTTCGGCCGTGCCGTCCGGATCCACATGGGTCAAGAACTCGCGGTAGCCGATCCCCCGCAGGCCGGGGTCCTTGCCGGAAAAGCCCATGAGGCACACATGAGCCACCTCGCTTTGTAGGCCTTCTGCCATCATGCGCCGAACGCGTTCATTGATCCGGTGATACAGTTCTTTCCGCGGTCTTGCCAGCGCAATGAGAACTGCATTCACATCCCCCCGGGGCTCAAAAGCAACCGTAAAATCCGATAGCGGGCGCCCAGACGTACGGTAAACCTCCAACGCCCGCATTACGCGGTAGGAGTCATTTGCCGCAATACGCCGCTCGCTCACCGGATCAACCTCTCTCAGCGTTTCGCGAAGCCGAACAAGTCCCGATTCCTTTAACTCGTTCTGCAGCGCCATGCGCACAGCCGGGTTTGACGGAGGTGTGTCCGGAAGCCCGTAGAGGAGAGACCGAAAGTAGTACGCAGTACCGCCGGTTACCAGAGGAATCTTTCCGCGCGCCCGGATCTGCGGTATGAGCGATACCGCGGCATGCACAAAATCAGCCACACTGAACTGCTCATCGGGATTGCGTATGTCAATGAGATGATGCGGCAGACGCGCGCGAAGGTCTTTTGAGGGCTTGGCCGTACCTATATCCAGATGCCGGTAAACCTGAAACGCGTCAGCGCTAATTAGCTCCGCCCGTCCCTCAAAGAGCGTGCTCACCAGTTCCGTCTTCCCTGAAGCAGTGGGGCCAAAGAGACATATGAGAGATGGCCGAGCCTTCATGGGGCGATTCCCGGCAGCTATTGCTTACTCTTCTATCTGATATTGAACTTTTCTGGTGAGAATTTGCTTAATTGCTGTAGAGACAACCTTACCCTGATTCTGTTCCAGTTCTTCATCTCCGGTAACAGTGATCTGGTATGCGCGCCTGATTGACGCAACGGTCATCTCATAAATGTTGTCCTGATTTTCTATTAGAAGGTTCAAGGGAATGATCATTCATGTCTCCTGACGATGCGTTCTTCCTACACGTGTATTTCGTTTTAATATATCGATCTTTCGGCTCAGTGTAAACCTGTGACCGTGAGGCCAATTTTGTTGAAACTTCCCGGCCCGGTGAGAAATCAACCCTTGACGAAACCATAGAAACTATTTAAACTGATATGAGTTTCCACAGTTTACATGGTGTTACGGGAGGTCTCATGGCAGACAGCGATGACAGCCACGCGATGCGGCGCAGAATACAGAAGGGGGCGTTGCCGCTTTTTTTGAAAAACGGTTACAGCAACACCACCACCGATGATATTGCCCGCGCACTCGGGATGAGTAAAAAGACGCTTTACCAGTCCTACTCCGGAAAACGCGCGCTCTTTGAAGATGTAGTTGATGCAATGCTTTCCACTTTGAAGGCTGAGTTCGACACAATTGATCATGATACGACAGCAGGACCCATTGAAAAGATAAAACGCACGTTTCACCTGGTCGGCTCACGCATTTCTTTGCTCGGTCCGCTTCTGGTGAGCGACATGTTCCGCTCATTGCCCGATGTGTGGGAGAAGATCGATACTTTCCGCAAGGGTGTCATATTTGGGCGATTGCGCTCCCATCTTACAGCGGCGCAAAAGCAGGGACTCATCCGTCAGGACATTGACGATGGGCTGTTGACCACCATCCACTTCCTGCTGCTGCCGCAAATGATAACCCCGCACACGCTTTCTCAGATCCCCTACTCGCCGGGTACCGTGCTTGAAGCGATAGTGAACATCATTTACAGCGGTGCGCTCACCGGGAAAGGAAGGGAGCAATTTGGGACACTGGCGGTTGAACAGACTGATTGGGAAGGAGTTTTGTAATGAAAAAAATCCGTGAAGTTCTCCCGGGGAGCATAACGTTGCTTTTCGTCCTATTTGCCGCAGGCACGCTGGCCGGTTGTTCCGGAAACGCTAAAGGAGTGGACGGCTCCGGCACTATAGAGGCCGACACAGTACGCGTTGCGGCACAAACTTCAGGACGTATCACAAGCATTGCGGTTGAAGAAGGAACGCCGGTATCAGCCGGTGACACGCTCTTTGAAATTGATAATACGGTACAGACACTGGAGTACCAGCAGGCGCAGACCGCCCGCACCCTTGCAGAGAATCAATTGCAGCTCCTTCTAAACGGAGCGCGGGAAGAAGATATAGAGCAGGCGGAAGCACATGTGCAGCGAGCCGCGGAAAATCTAAAGAGCGCCCGGGAGGACTTCAACCGTATGAAGGATCTGTATCAGACCGGCAGTGTCACGCAGAAACAGCGGGATGATGCACAGGCAAGGCTGGTTTCCGCCCAGGCTGAATATGATGCGTCCCGCGCGGCTCTCAGGAAAATTCAGAACCTCGCCCGTCCTGAAGAAGTACGGGCCGCCCGCCTGAAAGTTGAACAGGCACGCCAGATGGTAAGCTTGAAAAAAGAACTTCTCTCCTACACCAGCGTCCATGCGCCTCGAACCGGAATAGTCACCAAAATACCGGCAGAAGCGGGAGAGCTTGCGGCACCGGGAATAGTCCTGTGCGAACTGGCAGACCTTGATACGGTTCATCTGACCATTTACGTGGGCGAACCCATGCTGGGCGCGGTGCACCTGGGACAGCCTGCGGATGTCTACATTGACACCTATCCGGATCGCCCATTCAGCGGAAAGGTGGTCTACATTTCCGACCAGGCAGAATTCACGCCGCGGAACGTTCAGACAAAAGAAGAGCGCACCAAACTCGTGTACGGAATAAAAATCCGCATCCCCAATCCGGATCATATTCTGAAGGCAGGCATGCCGGCAGATGCAGTACTGCAAACAGACGGGAGTTCGTCATGAGCAGCTCTGCCGTACAGCTCTCTCACGTAAAAAAATCATATGGGACTACCGTAGCCGTGGCAGACCTCTCTTTCTCCTCTGAAGCCGGTGCCCTCACCGCAGTAGTGGGGCCGGACGGGGCGGGCAAGACTACAACGCTTCGCATGCTGTCAGGGATCCTGGTCCCGGACGCCGGTGAGATAACGATTCTCGGAAAAACATGGAGAGAAGACCGGCAGGAGCTCAAGGCACAAATCGGCTATCTCTCCCAGTTCTTCAGTCTCTACGGTGATCTTACCGTGGACGAGAACATTGAGTTCTTTGCAGATATCCACGGCGTGGCCGGTTATGAGAAGGAGCGCGATGAGCTTCTCCAATTTACGCGGCTAAGACCCTTCCGTAATCGCCTTGCCGGGCAACTCTCCGGCGGCATGAAGCAGAAGCTCGCGCTGGCGTGCACGCTCATTCATCATCCGCGGCTGCTCCTTCTTGATGAACCGACCACGGGGGTGGATCCCGTCTCCCGGCGGGAGTTCTGGGTGATTTTGTGGCAACTCCTTCAAAACGGGATGGCAATCATCATGACGACACCGTATATGGACGAGGCGGAGCGTGCCGAACACGTTGTAATGATGCATCAGGGAAGGAATATTCTGCAGGGCAGACCAGAGGAACTCTCGGAGAATCTTGCCGGTGTTCTCTTTGAGGTGAGCTGTTCTTCTCCACGCCAGGCCGCCGCCATACTCCGCGGCGCAAGCCATACCAATCAGGTTCAGCTTTTCGGTGACCGGCTCCATGTGAGTGCAGAACACAAAGACCAGGCGCCGGAGATTTCCGCTGTACTGGAGGAGAACGATATTGCCGTCCGCCAGGTCAGGCAGGTTCGACCCGGACTGGAAGATGTGTTTCTCTCCCAGCTGACGCAGAGCAGCGCTGAAGGTCACCTCGATTCATCTCAGGAGCAAAATCATGACGCGTAACAGCAAAAGTATTGTGGCGGCGCTCCTCTTCCTGGTTGCCGTTGTAGCGACGACCTTTGCACAGGAGCGTACGCTCACCATTGAACAGTGTCTGGCGCTGGGCCTTGAGCGCGATCCCGGGCTTCACGCAACGCGCATGGAGGCAGAACGCGCTTCCGGAGGACTCAAGGAAGCCAGAGTAAACCTGTTCCCCAAACTTTCAGTCAGCGGGACGTACAGAAGATTGAGCAACGAGGGCGCAAGCACCATATCCGTGCCTCCAGGGAATAGCGTAACACTTGGTGAGCCTATCTTAAACAATTACAGCCTGCAAACGGATCTGGAGTATCCCGTGTTTAACGGTTTCCGCGTTCAGGCCACACTTGCTGCACTTCAAAAACAAACGGAAGCCGCAAAGGCTCAGGTCGCGCATAAGAAAGCGGCCACCACCCTCGATATTGTGACCGCATTCTGGAAGGCGGTAGAGGCGGATAGAAGGATTGCGGTTATTGAAAAGAACTTGGAGCTGGTAGAGGCCCATCTTCAGCATGTGACGGAGTTGCGCGCGCGCGGAGTAGCGACGCAGGAAGACGTGCTTCAAACCCGGATGCGTCTTTCCGAGACCCAGCTCATGCGTATAGAAGCGTTATCCAGCCGAGATCTCGCGCATTACCGGCTCGCCCTCGCAATAGGCGTACCCGACATGGAAGAAATCACCCTTCAGCCGGAATTCGAAAAATCAAGCGTTCCGAAAGGTGATCTTACCGCGCTCATAGCGCGGGCGCTTGGCAACAGGAACGATCTCTTTGCCGCACAACGCCGCATTGAGGCCGCAGTTGAACTTCAGCGACAGGCAGAGGCCGCATACTACCCGCAGATAATCGTGACCGGAAACTACAGCCTTGCCCGGCCGAACAGCCGCATATTCCCGCCGGATGACAGCTGGGATGACAGCTGGGCCGTAGGAATAACCGCGCGCATTGGGCTCAGTGATATTGCCGCAGCTCCTGCAAAAACCGCGCAGGCCAGAGCACGCGAAGCAGAGGCCCGTGACCAGGCCACGCAGTTGGAGGACGGCATCCGTCTTTCTGTCACCCGCGCGTACTACAACGTCCAAACCGCCGTAAAAAGCCTGGACGTGGCCGAAACTATGATCGCGCAGGCCACCGAAAGCCTTAAGGTGACAGAAGAGAAGTTCAAGAACGGTATTGCAAAGAGCACAGACGTACTTTCCGCGCAACTCTCGCTATTGAACGCGGAAATGGAATACACAAATAGAAGAATTGACCGTGAGCTTGCGGTTGCGGCGTTGGCTATGGCCACAGGGGAGACAGATGAGCTTTACCGGTAACCGCGCAGACGCTCTTGCTCTTGACGTTCGCGCACTATCCAAGAAGTTTGGCTCCTTCACCGCTGTGGACCAGCTTTCATTCCGGGTGGACCAGGGTGAAATCTTTGGCCTGCTTGGCGCAAACGGCGCGGGAAAATCTACCACCATTCGGATGCTGTGCGGTCTGCTCCGGCCCAGCGCCGGAGAAGCCATTGTTGCCGGCGCAAACGTTGGCAAGCAGCCTGAAACAGTGAAACGCCGCATTGGATACATGTCACAACGCTTCTCCCTTTACCACGATCTCACGGTAACAGAGAACATTCGCTTTTACGGCGGCGTGTATGGGCTCAACCCGGATCAGATTGAAGAACGCAAGCGATGGGCGCTCTCAATGGCAGGGCTGGAAAAACAGAAAACAACCCTGACTGCAGAGCTGGCCGGGGGATACAAACAGCGTCTCGCCCTGGGCTGCTCGCTCCTGCACCGCCCGCAGGTTGTCTTCCTTGACGAGCCGACGGGCGGCGTTGATCCCGCGTCCCGGCGTTCTTTCTGGGCGCTTATTAACGATTTGGCCGAGCACGGAACAACAGTTATTGTGACCACCCATTACCTGGATGAGGCCGAGTACTGCAACAACATATTGCTTATGCACGCTGGACGGGCGGTTGCTCAGGGCAGTCCCTCCGACCTTAAGAACGAAGCGGTAGCCGGCACGCTGAGCGAAATACGGTGTGACAATCCACTTGCCGGCATTGAAGCATTAAAGCCGCAGCCATGGGTGACAGATATTGCGGTCTTTGGAGCGGGACTCCACATCTGGACCGAACGGGATGAAACCGCGCGCATTTCCCGGGTGCTTGCAAATGCCGGATGCAACGTGACCAGTGTAGAACCGGCCACACCGAGTCTTGAAGACGTCTTTATCAGACTCACCACTACAAATCAGGAGACGCACGCGCAGGCGGCGGAAGGGAACGCATGAATACCAGACGGAGCATGCCCGGGCCGGCGGCACGAGTCAAGGCAATTGTGAAAAAAGAGTTCCGCCAGATGAGCAGGGACAAAGGTACAATGGCAGCCATGGTGCTATTGCCCGTCTTCCTGCTTGTTATGTTTGGATACGCTATTGACCTGGATGTGAGAAATCTTTCACTTGCCGTCTATAACGAGGACAAAAGTGCGACCAGCCGTGATTTTGTGGGAAGTTTTCTTCATTCAGAATACTTCACCTATGCCGGCGAGGTAGGCGCTCTTTCAGACTTTGACCAGCTTCTCACCTCCGGTGAGGTCACGGTGGGTTTGATTATCCCGAAGGATTTCACCTCTCGGCTCATCTCGGGGCAATCCTCAACGGTTGAAGCCCTGGTGGACGGAACCAATTCCACCTATGGAGCGGCGGCTCTTGGCTACGCCCAGGCAATTGCCGCCTCTTTTCCGGAACGGGAGAACCTTGGCCCCCGCCGCGCATCCTCATCGTCTCCACCCATAGATCTCCGGACGCGAATCTGGTACAACCCGCGCCTTGAAAGCGCACAGTACCTTGTCCCGGGCCTCATTGCGATGATCCTGGTAATCAGCGCGGTTATTGCAACCGCGCTGTCAGTTGTACGGGAAAAAGAACGCGGTACCATGGAACAGATCATCGTCTCTCCAATTCACGCCCGGGAACTGGTCATTGGGAAGCTCATACCTCCCTTTGTGGTCTCAGTAGTGCTCACCGGCATGATCATGCTGGCCAGTGCCCTTATGTTTAACGTGCACGTGAAGGGAAGCTACCTCGAGTTTAGCCTTGTCACGCTCCTCTTTCTGCTCGGTTGTCTGGGACTGGGCCTCCTCATTTCAAGCATTTCAGATTCCCAGCAGGTTGCCTTTACCATCGCCATAACTGTGACATTTCTGCCGTCCTTTCTGCTCTCCGGTTTTGTTTTCCCCATCAGAAATATGCCCGTCTTTGTACAGGCTGTCACCTACATTGTTCCGGCACGCTACTTTCTGGACGCACTGCGCGCAATCATGCTACGCGGAGTGGGAATTGCCGCGTTCTGGAAAGACGTTCTCTTTCTCACGCTCATCGCGCTACTCACGCTTGCAGGCGGATCCGCCCGGCTTCGAAAAGGGAGAGTTGGATGAAACGAATACTTTTTATTATGCGCAAAGAGATCAGCCAGCTGCGCCGGGATAGGAAGATGTTGCCCATCGTATTCATTGCTCCGGTGATGCAACTCTTTATCCTTGGGTACGCGGCTAACCTTGACGTGAACAATATCAGGACCGCGTTTTGCGATCTTGATCATACGGTGCAGTCACGGGAACTGGCGGACAAGTTCATATCCTCCGGTTATTTCCTGCGGACCGCAACCGTTGAGCGCTACGGAAATATTGACCGCCTGCTGGACATGGGAACCGTCCAGATTGCGCTTGTGATCCCGCGCGGTTTCGGCTCCGATATTTCCGCCGGCAAAACGGCCTCCGTCCAGGTCATTGCAGACGGTTCAGACTCAAACTCATCAAGCATTGGCATGAACTACGCCCGGATGATAGTATCCGCCTACTCCGGAAAAATTGCCGCCGGGCGCATCGCGCGCACCGAAATAGCAGCAGATGCGTCCCGAGCGAAGAATGCCGCACGCGATTCACACATCGAGCTTGTGCCACGCGTCTGGTTCAATCCCACGCTCTCAAGCCGCCACTTTCTTGTGCCGGGAATACTCGCGTTGCTCCTCATGGTCATGACCATGCTCCTTACCTCGCTTGCCATTGTGAAAGAAAAAGAACAGGGCACTATGGAGCAGCTCATTGTCACACCTATCACCTCCCGGGAGCTTATTCTTGGAAAGCTTGCACCATTCATTGTCATTGGCTTCATTGACGTCTTTCTGGTACTCGCGGCAACTCACATCCTCTTTGGAATTGACGTCACCGGAAGCCTTGGGTTGCTCCTTCTCTTCACCGCCGTGTTTCTGTTGTCAACGCTTGGGCTCGGTCTTTTTGTCTCAACAGTCAGCCGCACACAGCAACAAGCCATGATGACGGCGGTTTTCTTTGTGCTGTTGCCGATGGTATTCCTTTCCGGTTTTGTCTTTCCCATAGAGAACATGCCACGCATCATTCAGCTGATTTCCTACCTGCTCCCGCTGCGATACTACTTTGTGATCATACGCGGGCTTTTCCTGCGCGGCGCCGGCTTTGCGCTGCTCTGGGATGAGGGGCTTGCGCTACTTATCTTCGGCGTTGTTATCCTTCTTGCCGCGTCCCTGAGATTCAGAAAGCGGCTGGATTAGCTTTTGGGAGTGCCGCATCCAAGCCGGTGCGGCCCGCACCGCGAATTCATCCCCTCCTTCAAAATACCCAATCTTCGGGCCACTTCAATGTGTTGAATGAGCCGCCTCGGTTCGGTTAGATTCATGTCAGACGGGAGGATCGCCTTGAGCCTGCTTCAGGTAGTGAAACGTAACGGTACCATTGTAGATTTTGATCCACAGCGCATCCGCACGGCCGTCGGCAAGGCGTTTAAGGCCTCCGCCCTTGATCCGGACACCGACCAATTTGACCAGCTCATATCCGACATCGTAGATGAGATCAGGTCAACGTTCACGGAACGGGCGCCCGGAGTTGAGGAAATCCAGGATATTGTAGAAAAGCATCTGGTAGAGAGCGGCATGTATGAAGTATCAAAACGATATATTCTCTACCGGGAGCGGCGCAAGACCATTAGAGAGCGGGAGCACCAGGACAGACTCCGACGAGCAGCGGTAGGGCGCCTCCGCGTAACCAAACGTGACGGTCGCGCCGTACCGTTTAGCTTTGAAAAGGTGGAAACCACCCTGTTGCGCGCAGCGGAGGGCTTTTCCGAGCGTATTTCCACTGATATTGTCCTCAGGGAATTTCAGCGTCACATGCATGACGCCGTGTCCACCGCGGATGTAAGCCGATACCTTCTCGCGGCCGCCACACGCTTTTTAGAACATGGGGCCGCCTACAACCGTCTGGCCGCCCGCCTGTGGCGCGAGCGCCTCTACCGGGAGGTGCTTAGTACTCCCCCGCATGGTGATAACCGTGACGCCCTTTACCGGGAAGCGTTCAGCACAGGAATTTCTGCCGGCATAGCACATGGCATGTTTTCACCACGGCTTGGAGAGTTTGACCTTTCCATTTTATCAGAAGGTCTTCAGCCGGAACGCGACGACCTCATTCCCTACGAGGGAATCCGACTTCTTGGCGAGCACTGTCTCGCACGTATTGAATCTATCATTGACACGCCTCAGGCATTTTGGATGAGAGTTGCCATGGCGCTTTCCGTGGACGAGACCGATCGGGAAGAGAGTGCGCTCTCTTTCTACCAGGTTCTCTCGACCCTGCGCTTTCTGCCGGGTACCCCAATCCTGCTCCACGCCGGAAGCATACAGCCGCAACTTTGTTCCACCTTTGCCACCGGGGTTGCGGATGATTTGGGGAGCATCTTTCAGGTGGTTGCCTGGAACGCCGAACTCTCACGCTGGTCTGCATCTGTGGGGAACGATTGGTCACGTGTCCGTGCGGAAGGCTCAACCGTTCACAGCACCGGCGTCCGGTCTCCAGGCACAGTACCGTTTCTCAAAATTGCAAACGATGCCGTAGACGCCATCAACAGGCGAGGCGGCAACCGCCGTGGAACAGCCGGTGCCTCTCTTCCCGCATGGCATCTTGACGTAGAAGATTTTCTGGATCTTCACGTAGACGCCGGTGACCAGCGGCGGCGCACATCGGATATTGTAACCACCGTGTGGATCCCTGACCTTCTCATGAAACGGGTAATGTCCGCAGAAAAATGGACGCTCTTTTCACCCACTGACGTTCCGGACCTGCTGGATCTTGATGACCAGGCGTTTGAAAAGCGTTACGTGGAGTATGAAGCGGACGCGGCCACCGGTAGGATTCACGCATGGCGAAGTGTAGACGCCGATGCCCTCTACCGCAAAATGGTAGCAAGAAACAGCGAAACTGGATTCCCGCGCTTCGCCTTTTCGGACACGGTATACCGGCATACGCCGCGTACCGGGGACGCTCGGCTACGGTGCGCGAGTCCGGAAGGAGACATTGTCCTTCCTACCGTGCCCGGCCAGCCTTCCGGCTGTGTTACCGGCGCCGTCAATCTTGCAGCTCACATGACGGCACGGGGCCTGAATCGTGACCTTCTGGCCACCACGGTACACATCGCTACGCGCATGCTCGACAATGCAATAGATCAAAGCGCCTATCCAGTCTCCCAAACGCGCGGAGGAATCTTCCGGGACAGGGCGCTAGGGATTGGAATGGTTGGACTGCAGGACGCACTTTACCGCCTGCGAATTCCATACCAGGATACCGGGGCGATTGATTTTGCTGCAGAAAGTGCAGAACTGGTTGCCTTTCACGCTATTTCAGCCTCTGTTGACCTGGCGGCAGAAAAAGGCACATACCCGGGCTATTCGGGCTCCCACCACACATGGGGCGTTTTGGCGCCGGAAGCGGAGAATAGGAAGAACAGGAGCGGCGAGGCGCCCAACTGGGACGAGCTGCGCTCCCGGCTCTCCGGCACCGGCATGAGAAACCGCACTACGACCGCACTCTCTCCGTCACGGTTCCAGGCGGCAATAGCGGGCTGCACTGCCGGAATTGAGCCGACGGCGCACCATCACTATGTACTTACGTCTACCTCCGAAGAAATTGCAGTAACCAATCCCTACCTTGTCACAGACCTTGAATCCGCAGAGCTCTGGAATGACGATATTCTGGAAATCCTGAAAGCTTCGCAGGGGCGCGTAACAAAACTCTCTGCACTACCGCCAGACTTGAGAGCGCTCTACCACGATGCGTTTGAGCTTGATCGGTTGCATCTGGTAGAACTGGTAGCAGCGGTCCAGCGCTGGGTTGACCACTGCGCCCCCCTGCCCCTTTTTCTCGCTCCCCAACCATCTCTGTCTGCTCAGGAGTTCTACATGACCGCGTGGCAGTCTGGCATTCTTACTACCGGACCGGTAAGACGGGAGTAGCTGCCACCGCAGGGACTGCCTCACCACGCCACAGCGCAGGTCGGCCTCGATTTCTGACTAAACTAGTGATATAATGGCGACAACTTCCGTAAGGAGGAAGCCGTGGCAGATACCGCCCGTCTTAAACACCCACCTGCTCGCCGTGTGGAACGGCGGCGCAAACGTAAAAAACTCAGCGCTGCAGATCAGGACCTGCTGAACCGACTTCGGTCAACGTTTCACCAGCATTCCCGCGGCAAGCGCATGATGAATCAGACACAACTGAACCGTTTTCTCGGAATCAAGAGCCGTTTCATTTCCCGCCGGCTCTTTCATCTCTTTGATTCGGACGGTGATGGTCGGCTTTCCTACGACGACTTCTTCAACACGGTGAAATCATTGATCCTGGGTGAGGAGCGTGTCCGTCTTCAGTTTATCTTTGATCTGCATGATCAGAACCGAGACGGCGCAATTGGACGGCAGGAACTGGACCGAATGATCACCGCGTGTCTGCTCCAGAATAGTATCTCTATGCCTGATTCCGAACGGCGCAGAATGGTAAACACCATTGTTCGAACTGCAACGGGAGACGCAAGAGGAAAGATGGATTACCGGCAATTCAGCCGTCTGCTCAGTCGTTTCCCCGAGGTGAGAAAGGAACTCGGGGCCAGCATTTCCGCGTGGCTGACCGGCAGGCCAGTAGCCGATACACGGCGTGGAAAGATTCATATCTTCGCACTGGTGCGCCGCGTGTTTCTCTGGATACCGTATGTAGTCTACCGTTACCTGCTGTTCACGGCCTACGTGGCAGCGAACATCTATCTGGCATATCTCGCGGTGATGCACTATCGCGCGGCAGGCGCCAACATCTATATACAAATAGCGCGAGGCGCGGGAGCGTGCCTGAACCTCAACGGCGCCCTTATTCTGGTTCCCATGATGAGAAGTTTCATTACGTGGGTAAAACGTACCTTTCTAGCGCGAGTTGTCCCCACCGATCAGCACGTGCAGATCCACAAACTGATTGGCCATGCCATGTTCTTTTTTGCGCTTGTCCATAGCGGCGCGCATCTGGGCAACTACGTAACCACCACACCATCACTGGTTCAAAGCCTCTTCTACACGTATGCGGGGCTTACCGGTTTCATTCTCCTTGTGGTCTTTCTTATCATGTGGCTCTTTGCGCTGAACGGGGTACGCAAGAGCGGACATTTTGAGTGGTTTTTCTTTACGCACCTGCTTTACCCGGCATGGCTTGCGGGAATGCTTCTCCACGGCCCTGTTTTCTGGAAATGGGCGGCGGTTCCAATCCTGGGGTTCCTGGTCGAACGCATCTACCGCAGACTGGCAAAACGCCACCCTTCCTACGTTTCCAACGGAAAGGCACTTTCCACCGGAGTCACCAGCCTTGAACTGCACCGCCCGGATGACTTCCAGTTCCGCCCCGGAGACTACCTCTTTCTCAAGGTCCCACGCATTAGCAGATTTGAGTGGCATCCGTTCACCATAAGCTCGGCGCCGGAAGAGTCGCGGCACATCGACCTGCACATCCGGAAACTGGGCAACTGGACCGGGCGTCTTCACAAACATTTCCGCGGCAAACGCAAGGAAGACCGGAAAGCGCCTGTAGTGATTGACGGTCCCTACGGCACGCCAAGCGCCAAGATTCTCACGCGGCGTCAGGTGATACTGGTGGGAGCCGGGATAGGCGTAACGCCCTTTACCTCGGTCCTGCACAGTATCATGTTGCGGAATAAGAAGAAGGAACCGGCCGGACCGGAGAAGATCGTGTTTTACTGGCTCAACAGGGGACAAAGGTCATTTGACTGGTTTACCGGCTTGTTGCGAGAAGTTGAATCAGCACGTATTCCTGAACTGGTTGAAACCAACATCTACATGACCGATGCAAAGATAAACGCAACAACCGGCATTATTAAGGTCGGAATGGAACTGGTGCACCGTGAAACAGGTACAGACGGGATTACCGGGCTCACGTCTCAAACCAAATTTGGACGGCCCGCGTGGGGCCCGGAATTTGAGCGCCTTTCCCGCTCTCTTCGCCTTTCTGCCGTGGACGTCTTTTTCTGCGGCCCGTTTCTACTGGGAAGAGCAGTCAGACGCGCTGCGGGGAGGTACGGCTTCCGCTTTCACCAGGAAGTGTTCTAGCCTCTCGGCAGGTTTCGGTTGTTTTCATTGCTCATTATTCTCACTACCTTTACACATGGGAGCAACCTATGGGAGATATTTCACGCCGACCCGACGAAGACACAAACGTACTTGAAAAACAGAAACACGAGACAAAGCAGCCTGAGATGTACAAGGTCGTGTTGTTAAACGATGATTACACACCACGTGAATTTGTAGTTGAAATTCTGATACGGATCTTTCGCAAATCAGCAAGTGATGCACAGGTAATCATGATGCGGGCCCATCGCGGTGGGAAATCCGTTGTGGGCATATATACCTACGACATCGCTACCACCAAGGTGTCACAGGTTCGGCAAAAGGCGCGAGCTTCAGGGTATCCGCTCAAGATGGTAGTGGAGGGGGCGTAGTCAGGCAGAAAGCGGACGCCGCGAAGACCGCGCGGCGTCATATTACAACGAATTGGTGATTAGAGCTCTTTGTGAATGATTTCCCAGTCCCACGACCCGCGCGGTTGCCGGTGGAGTTTCACGTACAGACCCGCAATCTTTTCACCGTCATACTCGGTTCCCGCTTGAACGGGGCGGGTGATTGTGACAGTGGCAACATGAATGCCACTTTCTGAAAGTTCCTGGTGAAGGTTCTGGGTGTAATTGCGCAGTGCCGCTTTTCCAATTGAGTGAGACGCGCTGAAGGTGGCAGGAAGAATGCCAAATCCGCCGCCGGTAGTGAGAATAGTACCGCGTCCGTTCTTCTTCATGGCAGGAAGGACCTGTTTGACGCTGTAAATTGCCCCAAAAAACATAGCCGGGAGCGTGTCAATTACTTCCTGTGCCGTGAGCTCGCTCGGGGGTGTTTTCACCATAGTGGCCACATTGTAGACCAGAACTTCCGGGTCTCCCATTTCACTTTTAATCTGGTCGAAGGCTTTCTTGACATCGTCTTCACGGGTCACATCCGCGGAAACAGCCGTGGCTTTTTGACCAAGGCCCGTTACCTCTTCGACATAGGGTCCAAGATGATTTGCGTCTCTGGCAACGAGGGCAAGATCATACCCCTCTTTTGCAAACGCCTTCGCAATTTCACGCCCCATGGTCGCACCAACACCCACTATTGCACATATTTTAGATGCCACTTCTATCCTCCTCTGCATGGTTCGGTTATTCTTGTTGCACTGATGTAGAGATTACAAAGCGGCGGGTGAGACGTCAACCGAGAGCAGTAAGCCGCACAATGCCGATGTTTTCTATTTCGTTGCGGTCGATCGTCGTTCTCACTTCAAAGTCGCAACACGTGGTGACCGCCCGCTCTACCGTGGCCGGTTCATATCCTTTCAGTTCCACTTCCAGGCGGATCTGTGACTGCCACACTTCCGCCTGGTTTCTGATTGGGCGCGGCCAGAAACTGAAATAGCCGCGTGTTTGCGCGCTGGTCACAACTGGATTTGGCCATCCCGGATCCGCCGTTTCCGCAAGTTCATTATCTATGTAAAGCGCTACGACGGCGCCGTACAGAGACTTCCCATTCCCGGCATCCCTGACCTGCCCGATTATTTGCGGGAAGTTATGAATAGGAGCCACATCGTCAGGTTCCAAATCTTCACGGCGCTTTGCCTCGGCCTGCTGACGCACGGATCTACGTGTTTCTATGTACTCAACGGCCTGATTAATGAGCACAAGCACCGTCACTACATTGACCATATGACGCGAACCGGGGTCATTTTCCAGCTGTTCCGATGCGAGACGAATAAATCCTCTCTCGCTCGTTATGTATCGCGGCGGCAACCTGTTCAACACGTATGCAGCAATGTCCGTTACCGCTCGCTGGTCATGGAGAATATCCGGACGGTCTTCAAGCGCAATATGAATTGCATCCAGAACGATATCCTCTTGATAGTTCTTTAACTGCATCTATCCCAGTCCCCCTCGGGAGCTGTCCCTTTGCTTCTGACAACCAGTATCGTTCACAATGGCTACTTCCTCAAGTCTTGGGTAGTGGCCCGAAGATTGGGTATTTCTATTGCGGTCACAGACGGCACGCCAGTTCATCGAGGGTAGCGGACTCCTGCTCGCAGTAGTCGCGAGCGCGCGCTGCCAGATAGGAAATGTTTTGCGCAGAACTGTCATCCACAAGACTGTGCCGTTCCTCAATGACAGGTTCAAAGCGGTAAAGCGCGAGTCCGAGCAGATTCTTCAACATATGAACCACACTGTCACTCTGTCCGTCCGTCATCATACCGAGAAGAGGGGTCCCGTTATACGGTGAAACCCAGTTCAGATAGCCCCACTGTTTCACCTCGGCAAACGGATAGAAGCGGTCAACAATGCCGGTTTCAACGCTCACTACTGCGAGGCGGGTAGCGCTGGGAAAAATTTCCCGTACCTCAACGTAGGCACCAGGCGCGCGGTTATTCATGAACACGCCTCCATCAACCGGGGAAAGGGTTTCTCCGGTCGAAGGGCTTGCGCTCACAAAAGCGGGGTGGAAGTACGTTGGGGCGGCCACGGTGGCACCGGCAACGTCTGCGGCCCGAAAATTCAGGCCATCGGCCCAGCGCACTGCAGGCGGCCGCTCTTAGGTGGGAAGATCCGCGTTGCATCGTCGCGATAGAGATCAAGAATGCGGGAAAAGGGGCACTGTTTCCCTCTACGGCCGAGAGCGGTCTGGATACGCCACAGCAGGTAGGCCGGAAAGATGCCGCGGACGCCGCCGCCATCAATGGAAAGAATTTTTACCGTGTTCAACTTGGAGCGACTGAACATTACCCTACTGGTTTTTGTGCGGGCGGGGACCGCGTGCCGGCTCGCGTGCAGTCTCCCACCCCGCGTACTCCGCTGCGATAGAAATAAGCCGTTCGGCCGCCGCCTCTTTGGTGGTAGAGGCTAT
>Ga0102944_1000087_pt1 | contig 73731 bp, 60 predicted proteins | sample SalPonD_shore_MG_FD_78172 | JGI IMG/M metagenome (GOLD analysis project Ga0102944, IMG submission 78172) | Salt pond soil microbial communities from South San Francisco under conditions of wetland restoration - Salt Pond MetaG... | ecosystem: Environmental > Aquatic > Marine > Intertidal zone >... | reverse complement strand
CTTCGTCCTCCAGCCCAACTACCGCGGCTCGACCGCCTACGGCGACGCGTTCATGCGGGACATGCTGGGCCACTACTACCACGAGGCGCACCGGGACGTGATGGCCGGCGTGGACGCGCTCGTCGGGCGGGGCCTCGTCTCCCCCGACAGCCTGGCCATGATGGGCTGGAGCGCCGGCGGGCACATGACCGACAAGCTCATCACCTACACCGACCGGTTCAAGGCCGCCGCCTCCGGGGCCGGCGCCTCCGACTGGATCTCGATGTACGCCCAGTCGGACGTGCGCGTGTACCGCACCCCGTGGTTCGGCGGGAGCCCGTGGCAGGCGGACGCCCCGATCGACGCCTACTGGGACAACTCCCCGATCAAGGACGTCTCCAGGGTGACGACCCCCACGATCTTCATGGTGGGCCACGAGGACCCCCGCGTCCCCATGCCCCAGTCCGTCGAGATGTACCGGGGCGTGAAGGCGCAGGGCGTGCCGACGCACCTGTACGTGGCCCCGCGCGAGCCCCACGGCTGGCGGGAGCTCCGCCACCGCCTGTTCAAGGCGAACGTGGAGACCGCGTGGTTCGAGCGGTGGGTGCGGGGGAGGGACTACACGTGGGAGAAGGCGCCCGGGGACGGCGAGGCGGAGGCGGTCGAGTCGGCGGGGGAGATCCGGGCGGGGGGCTGAGGGGGGGCGGGACCGGCCCTCCGAGGACGACACGATCTACCCGTCCCTCGCGAACACCTCCAGGAGGTCGATCTGGCCCACCGTCTCCTCCCCGAGCCGGACCGGCAGGCGGTCCGTGAAGCGCTCGTGGCGGCGATCCGGGCCGAAGCGCCATACGTCGACCGCATCCGCCTCCGGATCGACGATCCAGCACACGGCGACGCCGTGGCGCTCGTACAGGTCGCGCTTGATGCCGCGGTCGCGCTCGGCGGTCGAGGGCGAGAGGATCTCGACCACGAGGTCGGGCGCGCCCCGGATCCAGTCCTCGGCGAGAATGCCCCGGCGCTCGTTCGAGACGAACAGGAGGTCGGGCTGGACGCCCTCGCCGGTGGCGGGGAATTCGACGCCGAGGGGGGCGTAGAAGAGCTTCCCCAGGCCCGGCTTTTCCAGGATCTCCAGCAGCGCCGCGAAGATCCGCTTGCTGATCTCCTGGTGCCGGAGCGAGGGCGCGGGCGTCACGTAGAGCTCGCCCCCGATGGCCTCGTAGCGCTTCCCGTCGTCGGGGAGCTGCTGGACGTCCTGCCAGGTGATCCGCGGGAGAGACATACGCTCCAAATTCTAACTCCGGGCGAGGGAAGGGGCGACCGCCTCGGGCGCCCGGACACACCCTCCCGCCCGGCGTCAACGGGGGCTCATTCGCGCGGCGCGGCGCGTCAGGAGCCGAGGTCGTCGAACCAGTTCCCCTGGGTCATCGCGTACAGGAAGAAGCCCAGGAGGGCCGGGTCCGGCCGGCGCCGGCTGGCGATCAGCTCCCTCCGGCGGCCGCGTCCTTCCGGAAGATGCTCTTGGGGATCATGACGTGGACGCCGACGTTGCCGTCCACGAGCTCGGTGACCTGGACGTCGCAGGCCACGCTCACCAGGCGGTAGGCCTCCACGCTGCTCAGCCCCCGCGTCTCCTCCAGGAAGGCGATCGCGTTCCGGATGGTGATGCGCGTGGCCTCGGTGAGGTCCGGGTCCATGCCCATGGTGATGAAGTGGGTCGGCGTCTCGGCGCGAGGCCAGCTCAGGTGGAGGTCCTTGCGCACCGTGAGCCGCACGCGGCCCGTGAGCGAGGTCTCGAGGGCCGTCTGGTCCACCTCCCCGTCCCCCTGCGCCGCGTGGCCGTCCCCGATCTCGAACAGCGCCCCCGGCACGAAGACGGGGATGTAGAGGGTGGTGCCGGCCACGAGCCGCCGGTCGTCCAGGTTCCCGGCATGGCGGCCGGGAGGGTTGCTGCTCACCCGGCCCGAATCCGGAGGAGGCGCCACGCCCGCGCTGCCGAAGAAGGGGTGGAGCGGCACCACGATTCCCGGGTCCACCTCCGCGGTCATGGCGTCCAGGTCCAGCGGGACGATCTTCATGCCCGGGTCGCCGCACGCCTCGGGCAGGAAGCCCCGGCACCCGTTGTAGGAGTAGTCGATGGCCGGCCGGATGGAGAGGAAGTCGACCTGGAGCACGTCGCCCGGCTCCGCCCCCTCCACGTAGATGGGCCCGTTCAGGATGTGCCCGCCCGGCCCCCTGTCGGTGACGCTGTCGACGATGGCGCGCAGGGCCGGCTGGATCTTCTCCGGCGGGACGCCCGCACCCTCCAGCCGCTTCGGCGTCGAGGTGATCATCGTCGTCACCTCCACCGTGTCCCCCGAGGCGACGCGCAGGACCGGCCCGGCCTTGGACCAGTAGTAGCCCCACGCCACCGTGGAGGGGCCGGCGGGGAGGCGGTGGAAGTGGGGGCGGGCCGCGGCGCCCTGCGCCCGCGCAGCGTGCGGGGCCCAGGCCGACGCGAGCCCGCCGGCGAGCGCCGCGAGCAGCACGGCCGGCGCGCGGGGCGCGAGGCGGCGGGTCCGACGCGGAAGAGTCATAGGCCCGATATTCTAACGCCGGGCGAGGGAAGGGGCGACCGCCTCGGGCGCCCGGACACACCCTCCCGCCCGGCGTCGACGGGGGCTCACCGACGGCCCGTCCTCTCCCGCCGCCCGAGCGCCCGCCGCCCTTGCGCGGGCCGCCGAAAAGCGGCATTACCGCGACGGGAGGCACCCTCGCTCGCACCCGGAGACGACATGACGACGAAGGTCGGGCCGGCCGCGCTGGCCGCGGCGCTCGGACTCGCGGCGCTGGCGGCGGGGCCCGCCCCGGCGGCCGCGCAGGCGGCGGGGCCCGCCCCCGCGCCGGAGCCGGGCGGAGCCGCCGCAGGCGCGGCCGTCCCCGCGCTCCCCCCCGCGGGCACCCGGCTCGAGTACGGGCTGTCGCTCGGACCCATCCACGCCGGCCGCGCCACCCTCACCGTGGGCGAGGCCGCGGAGGTGAACGGAGCCGAGGCCCGGCCGGTCACCCTGCGCGTCGAGGGCGGCGCGCTCTTCCTCACCCTGGACGACAGCATGGTGAGCTGGATCGCGGCCGGGCCCCTCAGGACCCTGCGCTCGGAGCGGACCCTGCACGAGGGTCCCCACAAGGAGGCCTACCGGCTGGAGCTGGACGGCGGGGACGGCCGCTACCGGATCTCCCCGCTCCCCGGCGCCCCGTACCAGCCCGCCTCCGACCGGCCGCGGAGCGGCCCCAGCCCCGCCGACGCCGTGGACGACGTGGCCGTGCTCTTCCTGGCCCGCACCCTGCCGCTCGACCCCGGCGCCGACTACGAGATCCCGCGCTTCTACGGCTCGGAGACCCACGCCATCCGCATCCACGTGGCCGAGCGCCGCTCGATGCGCGTCCCGGCCGGCCGCTTCCGGGTGGTGGGCCTGGACGTGGTCATCCCCGGGACCGGCCTGTTCGGGGAGAAGCGCCACGCCCGCGTGTACGTGACCGACGACCCCGCCCGCACCCTCGTGCAGCTCACCGCGGACTCGGGGCTCGGGAAGCTGCGGCTGTACCTGACGGGGGAGGGCGGGGCGGAGGGAGGCTGACGCGGGCGGCCGGCTGGCCTTACGCCCTAGTTTTCACGATCTTGGGCCCGCCGGAGCCTCACGGACGCCCACCAGGAGGCCACCCCATCAAGACGTTCCGAGCGTGACGAGCCCCAGGACATTCGTGGTCGACCCCGCGAACGCGCGGGTCCCCACGTCTCGACCCCGCCAGCCGTCCGACCGCGGAGGAGACGCGTAAGGTGGACGCGTTCGTCGCCCTGACCGACCGGGAGTGGTTCGACCGGCTTTCCCGCATGGACGGGGTCGACGAGGTCAACTTCTGGAGCCCTCACACCCGGAAGCTCAAGAACTTCAGCCGTGGCGAGCCCGTTCTCTTCAAGCTCAAGGCGAACGAGGGAAGGGCGATCGCCGGAGGCGGGTTCTTCGAGCACTTCACCACGCTTCCGCTGTCGATCGCGTGGGACACGTTCGAAGAGAAGAACGGAACGGCGTCCGAGCTCGAGTTCCGGGAGCGGATCCTGCGGCTCAGGCACAGCCCTCCGAATCCGAACGAGCCTCTGGTCGTCGGCTGTCACCTGCTGGTCGAGCCCTTCTTCTGGGATGAGGAGGACTGGATCCCCGAGCCTCGGGACTGGCACCCCAACATCGTTCGCGGAAAAACCTACGACCTGGCCGAGGGCGAGGGACGGCGCCTGTGGGAGGCCGTGGTGACGCGGCTCCAGGGGACGCCAACAGGCGAACAGGGAGGACAGGATCCGGGCGTGCCTCCGGAGATTCCGGGCGGCTACGGCGATCCGGTGGCCCGCCCGCACCGGGTGGGCCAGGGCACGTTCAAGTCCGTCATCCTGGACGTCTACGGACGCCGGTGCGCCGTGACCCGGGAGAAGGCCCTTCCCGCCCTGGACGCCGCGCACATCCGCCCCTACAGCGAGCAGCCCAGGCACTACGTGAGGAACGGGTTGCTCCTACGGTCGGATGTCCATCGGCTCTTCGACGCGGGCTACGTGACGGTGACGCCGGAGTACCGGGTCGAGGTGAGCCGGCGGATCCGGACCGATTTCAACGACGGCGAGAACTACGAGAAGCTGCACGGGAGCGAGATCGTGCTGCCGGGTGAAGAGGAATGGCGGCCAGATCCCAAAGCGCTGCAGTGGCACAACGATAACCGCTTCCGCGATCGAGGTGCTCTATAGGCCGCGCGCGAGTTCCCCAAATACAGGCCTGTGTCGCCACGTGGCGCTAGGTATGTGGCAAACCTCGGCCGCGTGTAGAGACGGATGGCCGAACTGGCGGTATAACGCTCGCTTCACGTTCGCGCACGCTCTCCGAGCAGAAACCCTCTAAGACTCGTCGAGCGGATCCTAGTTCTGCTTCCCGGTCTTAAGCCTGCTGAACCGGCGTGACCTGAGCCGGTCCCTCAGGCTCCGTCTCTCCGCTGGATCCCAAGAGCCACCAGTTCCGCTACACGGACGAAGAAATAGCATAGCGCAAGCCACTTGTAGTCTGCGGCTTATTGGAATTTCGTCTGCTGCCGTGATGCCCGACCTTGACAAGCGTCACGCACGAACCGATATTTCGGCACATGCCGCCGGTTCGTGCCGTTATAAGCGTACGTCAGCCACAACGGGAGACAGGATGGAGACTTACCTTAGGCCTGGGCAACTGCAGGTGCCGATCGAGAAGCTCTACCCGGATCCGAACAATCCTCGACTCGCGCTCGAGGACAAGCCCGGGTACAGGGACCCTGAGCGATTGTTTGACGAAGACGTTCGTCAAAAGATCTTCGGTACCCTGGGCGAGAGTGCTTACAACGTCAAGGACCTTGTCACGGCGATCGTCGGCCAGGGTTGGGTTCCCATGGACAGCATCGTTGTGTGGGCTCCGAACGGTGCAGATGGGCGCTATGTAGTTCTAGAGGGCAATAGGAGACGCCTTGCCCTGGAGCGTCTTCGGGTGGAGGTCCTCCCGAAGGAGACGAGAAAGCTCGAGCGAATGCAGGCAAAGCCTCAATCATACGATACCGAGCAGATTGAGGATCAAGAAGAGCATGTTGCCAAACTCCGTGAGATTGTGGATGACACGGAGAAACTCGCCGTCGTTGAGATCAATGCAGATACCGTGGAGGAGTTATCTGAACGGCTTCCTCGCGTGTTGGCCGTTCGACACATTACGGGCCCTCAACAGTGGGGCAACTATGCTGCGGATCTTTGGTTGCTTGAGCGCTTCAATTTTCTCTTCCGTCAGACCCATGGAGCCGAGGCGAAGCGATTTTGGGACCCAGCCATCATAAAGCAGGTGGCTGACGAAGCCTCATTGAGTGCGACTAAGACGAAGTGGCAGCTGAAGTCCGCAACTTGGTTCTCCCACTTCAAGGCAGAGTGGGAGGAACAACTGCCGTCGGGCGAAGAGTTCAAGAAGAAGGACTACTTCCTGTTCGAGTTGATTGCGAAGAAGCCTTGGGTGCGAGAGCAACTCCAAATCGGAGAGGATGCTTTTCACATTCCTGAGGAAATGGAGCGCACCCTTTTCGAATGGGTGTTCAAGTTGCCTCGGCCAGGGACTGGCGATGAGAACCCGAACGTATTCTTTCGGCATCAGAACATCCGTCTTTGGGACAAGATGAAGCGTTATGATGACAAGAATGGAACGGGCTTCGCTTCGAGGTTCGATCCGTCACGCCCTGAGGACGCTCCAACGATGCACGAAGTGAGGGCTGAGTACCTTTCCCATCGAGCTAGTCGCGAGCCCCACCAGGTCATTAACTCACTGCTCACAAAGCTGCAGGAACTCAAGGCCGATGACCTGGCTGCTCAGGGCAGTGCATTCCGGGTTCAACTCCAACAAGTGCGGAGTAAGGCGGATCAGTTCCTAAAGATGATCGAAGCGGCTGAGGCCTAGTATGGCACGTCACCATATCTCCGAGCCAAGAGTCAAAAGGGTTGTGGAACGCCTTGTCCACGAGTTTCTCCGTTGGGGATCTGTGAACGCCCTTGCAGAGGCGTTGAGTGGTGCTCCAGATACTCCCGACATTTACCCGAATCGCATTCATGGACTTCTGTCAGACGACCCGGCTCGAAGCGTCAACTCGGCGACCCTCGACGCACTGGAGAGGGCGTTAGATTACGTAGGCGCTGACTCAACAGGCAGAGAGGAGAATGCTGAACTGCACCGCGACATTCGGCGAGCTTACGCGGCCAGTCAGGCTCTGCAGGAACTGTCGGTAGATGAGGCCGTTAGGAAGACAAGCGACGATGTGACGGTGCCGCCGGCAGTGGTGCGCTCTGTCATTCGCCTCGGTGCTGCAAAGACGTCGCAGGATAGAACATCTCGGCAGGCTAGGCCAGACTGGTCTTGGCAAGACACTGCGGTGCGTCGTTGCCTTTACAGCCTACGGAAGCAGGTGGGCTACAAAGCGGGTTTGGTGGTTCCAACGGGTGGTGGGAAAACCAGAATTGCTCTAAGGGTCATTCTTCAGTGGCTGGCCGACGAAGATCGCAGGGACACAAAGGTTCTATGGGCCACGCATCGCAAGAGGCTACGGCAGCAGGCGCATAGGGCCCTTCAGGATCTTCTGCGGAATCCCGGCCAGGTTCCGGAGGACTCCCCGAGATATGTAGCGGAACGAATCGAGTTCGGCCTCATCCGCTCTGGCGCATCTGACGTGATTGACGAGTATGGGAGCGAGGGACTTACACTTGTAGTCATCGACGAGGCGCACCATGCCGCCGCACCTTCTTATCAACGCCTTCTCGACTTAGACGTTCCGGGTCTGTTCTTGACTGCTACTCCGAATAGAGCGGACAACCTCCCGATTGGAATCGACGAAATAGCGTATACGATTACATATCGTGAATTATTCCGGCGTGGTTGTGTTATTGATCCTGAGTTTCTGCCGCCGGAGACGATGCCGTTTTTGAACTGGGATCACCCGCAAGGCCTTTTGAACCTCGCCGACTTTCTCTTAGATCGATCGGAGAGTCAGTTCCGGAAATTATTGGTAGCGGTGACGCGGACGGAACGGACGGAGACGCTCCATGAAGCGCTTCTGGAGTTGCTGGACAGCCGTCCCGAGCATCCCCTTGGGTCCGACGACGTCGCGTTTGTACATGGACGGGGAAATAGCAGCGGATCGAAGTCTACAGCTGACTTTCTGGACGAGTTCTCCGCCCGACGCCGTGGCATCCTAGTTGGCACAAGTCAACTCCTCGGCGAGGGGTTTGATGACCCCTTGCTGGATACGGCGGTTATCACCTACCCATCAGAGAGCATTAGCCACCTGATGCAGGTGGCAGGTCGGGTGATGCGAGTCGCACCAGACAAGGAACATGCGTTCGTCGTTCAGGTCCGAGAGTCAAACCTTCAGTACCATTTTGAGCATCGATGGCTCTACCAAGATATATCGGATCGGTTGAGACCGGAACTGCTAGATCTCGAGTATGAGAGCCCCGAAGATCTACGGTGCAAGCTCGAGAGTACTCTCCGGGACAATCGAGTCGACGGCGGTGAGTGGCCCCGTACTATGGGAGCTATTGAGGAGCTCGAGCCTGGCGCCGAAGTGAGCGTGATGTTCACGGGTCAGCCGTATTACGGTCGTCCTGACGACTTCAACGAGACAGCAGACTGGAATGCTATTGTTGTGACGCCAGCCGAAAGGGAGCGGTTCATCCGTATCTTCAATTCAGTATCGGACTTGGACCGTGAGGTGAGACGCCAAGCGAGTTTCCTGTCACGGTGGGTTCAGAGAGATGAGCGTCGCGGAAGCCTGTTCAAGGCCTACATGGACCTGTTGTTTGCGGTAGGCGGCGCCCGGGGCGAGCTCGGATTGGGCGAACGCTATCCGAATCAAGATAACCGTCCTTATCGGCCTGGTCTGGCTACAACATGGCTTCGATACGTTACGTTTCGATTCAGGCCACAGGTTCCTGAGGAGCTACGGTCTTTCCTGGAGGATGCAGTTAATCGAGAGGAGACCGCGGCAGCCTACATTGCAGATCCAACGCGATGGCAGAGCGCTGCCAAGATCGAGCTGCCGCTTCAAGGTTCTCTCGCGGTCCTGCTGGACAAATCGCAGACGCATTGGTTTGGCGAAATGCGGAGCGAACTGGCAGCAAGGATTGTCGCAACGGATGATTTGACGGGTTACACGGAAGTCGCGCGCTGGAAGTCTGAGCTGGGGCCGGTACCTGTGCCGTTCGTCATTGTAGATCACATGGATCAGCTCTTGAGGCCCGAGCGTTTGCGGGTTCAGTATATCGAGATCTAAGTGCTGTATGGATAAGCGATTCCGATCAGATTACGGTACGGGTAGCAGGCACGCTTCGGGACGATGACGCCGAACTCATTGAGGCGGTCCAGTTCGGCCAAAAGTGCCATCTATGCGTTCCCCCCCGTGGCAAGATTAGGTGCGCAGCGAGCAGCGCTTCGGTGACAGCCCGACGGCCGACGGAATGGAAGTGCCTCAGTCTTGCTTGTTCGGGGGCGACGCAACATCTTGTAACGTGACGTTACGTGGTGCAACGAATCAACGAAGGTGCCGAGGCACTGGATGCCGGTCCGCGTAAATGGCTTCGAGTATCTTTCGGTCTCGGAGGTTGCGTCGAGACTAGGAGTCTCACGTCAAACACTCTGGCGATGGCGACAGGAACCGGGTATGCCCCAAGGCCATCGGTTCCGGGGTCGTCAAGTCGTATTCTCGCAAGCAGAGTTTGAGGCGCTGAAGGTATTTGCCAACCGTCTCGAGCCTGTGGACGGTGCCTCGGGGGATCAGCTCCGGCTGTTTGATTCGGAGAACTAGGGGCTGGGGACTATGACGAGACGCGCGATTGTGCTGCTTAGTGGGGGGCTCGATTCTACAACCTCGCTTGCTATTGCTCTGGACGAGGGTTTCGAGGTGTATGCCCTCTCATTCGGCTATGGGCAACGTCATTCGATTGAGCTGGAAGCGGCCCAGCGGGTGGCTGAAGCGTATGGGGTCGCAAGACATATTAAGGTTGACGTCGACCTTCGTCTCTTCGGGGGATCTGCACTTACCAGCGACATCGAGGTCCCAAAGCGACGTGACACTGAGGAGATGGACAAGACCATCCCCGTGACTTATGTACCGGCTCGCAACACAATCTTCCTAGCCTTCGCGATGGCTTGGGCTGAGGTCCTCGGGGTAAGGGACATCTTCATGGGTGTGAATGCTGTCGATTACAGCGGTTACCCGGACTGTCGACCAGAGTTCATTCATGCGTTTGAGGATCTTAGTCGGCTAGCTACGAAGGCAGGGGTTGAGAAGGACGCCGGTGTCCGCATACACACGCCGCTCATAGCACTTTCAAAGGCCGATATTATTCGGCGAGGCCTGGAACTCGGAGTTGATTACGGCTTGACGCATAGTTGTTACGATCCGCTACCCTCAGGAAATCCTTGCGGAGAGTGCGATTCTTGTCAGTTGCGACTTCGCGGATTCTCGGAAGCTGGTGTCGCAGATCCACTGGGATACCCAACCAAAGCGGCATCTCGGCGATGAGTTACGCTGTAAAGGAGATTTACTATACCCTTCAGGGCGAGGGCGCGAACGCAGGGCGGCCCGCCGTGTTCTGCAGGTTCACGGGCTGCAACCTATGGAGCGGTCGAGAGAGCGATCGACAGTCAGCCGTATGCACTTTTTGCGATACCGACTTCGTAGGCATGGACGGACCGGGAGGCGGACGATTCCAGACTCCGATGGAACTCGCCGCAGCAGTTGCAGAGAAATGGCCTGAGTGGGGTTCAAATGAGGGTCGTCCCCTGGTGGTCTGCACTGGAGGCGAACCGCTGCTGCAACTTGACGCTGTGGCTATTAAGGCCCTTAAGGACAGAGGCTTCCAGGTTGCGGTCGAAACCAATGGAACCCAGGCTGCCCCAGATGGACTCGACTGGATTTGCGTAAGTCCTAAGGCTAATGCGACGCTTGTGCTCAAGGCGGGTAGCGAACTCAAGCTAGTCTACCCGCAGGAGGACTGTTTGCCAGAGCAGTTTGAGGGGTTGGAGTTTGACCACTTCTTCCTTCAGCCCATGGACGGTCCAAACCTCGAGCAGAACACATCAGCTGCCATACAGTACTGCCTCGAGCATCCGCTCTGGAGGTTGAGCGTCCAGAGTCACAAGTACCTCGGTCTACGCTGAGGCCAACGGCATGGAAATATGGAAAGAGTTCTCGTTCGAGGCCGCGCACCGGCTTCCAAAGCTGCCGAAGGGGCACAAGTGCGAGCGTCTTCATGGGCACTCGTTTCATGTTCGAGTCCATGTGACAGGTGATCCGACCGAGGAGCTTGGTTGGGTGGTCGACTTTGCGGACATCAAGGCGGCCTTCAAGCCGCTGATGGAGCAACTGGACCACCACTACCTGAATGAGATCGACGGTCTGGAGAACCCAACCAGCGAGCGTCTCGCGGAGTGGATTTGGGAGCGATTAGACGGGCGACTCGCTAGCCTAAGCAAAGTGATCGTCCAGGAGACCTGCACGTCCGGGTGCATTTACACGGGGAATTGAGGCTCAGATGGAAGATGTTCAAAGTTACTCCGACACACGGCGAATTGAAATCGACCGTGTCGGTGTACGAGGGCTTCGATACCCCATCCAGGTCCTAGATAGGGACCGCGGGATGCAGGAGACCGTTGCCACGATTTCGATGGCCGTGCGACTTCCGCATCACTTCAAGGGGACGCACATGAGCCGCTTCATCGAGGTGCTGAACGGGCATCGCGGTGAGGTAACGATGCGAACGCTTCCCTCGATGCTCGAGGATATTCGGGATCGGCTCGATGCCCGAGGTGCGCGGGTTGAGGTCAGGTTTCCCTACTTTATGGAACGGGTAGCACCTGTGAGTGAGGCAACATCGCTCATGGAGTACGAGTGCACGCTCACTGCCGTTATCGAGGGTGAGGCTAAGGATTTCACGCTCGGCGTCAATGTGCCGGTCACTACCCTATGTCCCTGCAGCAAGGCAATCAGTGAGTATGGCGCTCACAATCAGCGGGGCTACGTAGAAATAGCCATCAGGAGCCGTACCAAAAAGGACGGACGCCCCGAGCTCGTGTGGATCGAGGAACTGGTTCACATTGCGGAAGACAGCGCCTCTTCTCCGGTCTATCCATTGCTAAAGCGAGCCGACGAACGATTCGTGACGATGCAGGCTTACGACAACCCGATGTTTGTTGAGGACCTGGTGCGAGAGGTGTCGCAGAAATTACGGGACGACGAGCGGGTTGTTTGGCATCGCGTTGTCGTGGAAACGATGGAGAGCATTCACGACCATAACGCCTATGCGGAAGTCGTGTGGGGTGGGCCAGACCACGAATTTGCTATGTCCGGCCCAGTTGCTTCGTCGAACCTGAAATCGTTGCCGTCGTTCGTAGCGCCCCCGGGTGACGGATAGGGACGTGCCCCAAGTGAGCCCGGTACGGGGAGGCGACCGAGCAGACGGCAGAGTCCGCGTAATCACGACCTGCAGTCACAGGAAGGCGCTGCCGCCGGGTCCGCGCATCCGCAACGTGGAGTCGGCGAGCGTAGAGGACCGGGTTAAGCGGTGGATTAAGGCTCTTGAGAGAAGTCACGGCAGGGCGCTTGCCGCCGAGGACATGTACCAAGGGGGGCACTGGTCGATAGTTCGGTCGCTAAGTGTCGACACATGGGTCTGCTCGGCCGGGTACGGATTCATTCCCAGGAGCGCTGAAATCCGCTCCTACGGAGCGACGTTCTCTGCTGGCCATCCCGACTCGGTCGTGGACGGCGCGCAGTCGAGCGAGTCGGCATCATCTGCGGCGCAAACCTGGTGGTCGAAACTGGCTGAGTGGGCGGGACCTGGCACCGGACGACCACGGTCAATCCGTGCGCTGGCGGAGGCCGAGCCTGAGGCGCCGATGTTGATCGCAGTGTCGGTCGAGTACCTTCAGGCGATTCGCCGCGATGTCATAATGGCCCGCGATCAACTCACTGACCCTGATCGATTGATCATCATTTCAGCCGGCGCCGAGGAAGACTCGGAGTTGTCTGCCAACTTGCTGCCTGGCGACTCGCGCCTGCAGTCATGGCTGGGCGGGCCCCTGGGGTCACTGAACGCAGGTCTGGCTAAAAAGATACTGGATAGCGGTTGGGAGCTGTCAGCGTCGGGGCTTAGGGGGCGCTTGGCTGATACTCTCGAAGGCTTGGAGTACCCTCAGAGGCCCCAGCGAACACGCTGTACCGATGAGGAGATAAGGGCGTTTGTTCGAAATGAGTTCGACTCCGGCCGGAGGTGGAGCTACACTCGGCTTTTGCGCCGGTTGCGAGATTCGGGGCTTGCCTGTGAGCAGTCACGATTTCGGCGACTGTACCGATCAGTGTCCGATCAGCAGCAACTCGAACTCTAGCCTGTAGGCAGTCTGAATCGCGTGAAGTTCTTTTTTCCTGACAGCCAGGACTTCGTCGACCCTTCGTTTGACTTCGTTACGGAGACTCGCTCAGAGAACCGTAGGAGGCAGAGGGACGATCTGTACCCTCATGAGGTTTTCGAAGTGGCTCCCTACGATGGGATACTGGTGTCCAAGTCGATTGTCGACAGAAGGGGCGCCGGAATTGGCAAGTATACAATTGCCCAACGTCAACGCATTCTCCGCGACGGTGTTCGGGTGTTTTTTAGACTCGATGAGTATGAGGGTCCCAGGCTGGAGGCCATGGGCGATTGCGGCGCCTTCTCGTACGTCAGAGAAGAGGTGCCGCCGTGGTCGGTCGATGAGGTGGCAACGTTCTACGAGGATTGCGGCTTCGATTACGGAATCTCGGTAGACCACGTCATCCCCGTATACAATCTAGAGCTCGACCTGGCGCTTGATTTGGAATCCATTCAGGCTGAGCGGAAACAGTGGGAGCGCCGACAGCAATTGACCCTTGATCTAGCTGAAGAGTTCCTCGGGGTCACGATGGAACGTGGGTATCGATTCGAGCCGATAGGCGTGGCTCAGGGTTGGAGCCCTGCGTCGTATCAAGCTGCCGTCACATCGCTTCAAGAGATTGGCTATACGCGCATCGCCCTGGGTGGTATGGTCTCTATGGCTACAGAGAATGTGAAGGAATGCCTCCAGGCGGTCGCCACGGTCCGTGAACAGCGTACCGAGCTTCATCTCCTTGGAGTCACGCGTCTGGAGGAGGTTGAGGCGTTCGAGGAACTCGGTGTTACGAGCTTTGACAGTACTTCGCCGTTGAAGCAGGCGTTCAAGTCGGCTCGTGACAACTACCATACTGTGACAGGACAGACCTTCTCTGCGGTCCGAGTACCGCAGGTCGATGGGAACCCGAAGCTGAAGCGCCGTATCAGTGCGGGCGAAGTTGATGGTGAGCTTGCCCGGAGGCTCGAAGAGTCGTGTCTGTCCAGTCTCGAGTCGTACGATCGGGAACGTGAGGACCTGGACACGGTGTTGGATCTCCTGGATGAGTACCAGAAGCTCTATGATGGTCGTGCGAACCGGCGTGGCCAATACGAGCGGGTTCTAGGTGAGCGACCGTGGCGAAGCTGCGAGTGTGCGGTGTGCACAGACCTTGGAATTCACGTGATCCTATTCCGGGGGGCGGAGCGAAACCGGCGCCGTGGGTTTCACAATCTTCACGTTACGTACAAGCGACTGCGAACGGTGAGGTCGGGCCATGGCGGGGAACAAGGCGGGGAGGTTGGGGGCGTCTAGGTCACACCGTTTTGGAGAGCGTTCAAACCTACTACGGCTACATGCAATAGAGATTCGTCAGGGATCTGACCGCCGGCTCTACAGCTTCGCGGTGGATGCCAAACTCCTGACCGAATTTGCGACCGTGTCGCGCGTTCGCCGCGACGCACGTGACAAGCTCTACGGATACCAGCGGGCTCAGGTATTGGGCCATATCGCAGAGATTAGACGGTATATTGAGTCGGACGATCCCTTATTGCCGAACTCGATCGTGGTTGCTTTCTCTGAAGAGGTGGCGTTCGAGCCTACTGTGCATGGCGGCAGCCACGAGATTCGGCCGGGTGTCTTGTGTGTGCCTATCACTGAAGGCGTCGCCGATGAAGACAAGCCAGCCTGGATCGTGGATGGGCAGCAGCGGTTGGCAGCGATAAGTGATGCCGCTGTAGAGGGCTTCCCGGTAAGTGTTGTTGGCTTCACTGCCCGCGACGACCGGGATCAACGCGACCAGTTCATCCTCGTCAACTCCACTAAACCGCTTCCCAAGAGCCTGGTCTACGAACTCCTCCCGAAGACAGGGGCACTCCTTCCTGATCGTCTGCGCGCGAGACAGGTTCCTGCTCAGATACTAGAGCGTCTCAACTACGACGAAGGATCCGTTCTTCAACACATGATCCGGACTGCAACGAACCCAGAAGGAGTCATCAAGGACAACTCGATTCTTCGGATGCTCGAGAACAGCCTCTCCGATGGGATTCTCTACTGGTTCCGTGACCCGACGACAAACGAACCCAGATTAGAGACGATGCTGGCAATCCTTGATGCCTTTTGGACCAGCGTTAGAGACGTATTTCCTGACGCTTGGGGGCTCCCTCCGCGGCGGTCGCGCCTCATGCACGGGGCTGGAATTGTAAGCATGGGGTTGCTCATGGACGCCATTGCTGAGAGCTATCGTCGGGAGGGCCCGACAGCTCTTACGAGCGAATTGTTTGCGGATGAGATTCGCCCCCTTGCAGGCTCATGCAGTTGGACGTCAGGCTTCTGGGAGTTCCGAGGTGAACGGAAGAGTTGGAACGAAATCCAGAATGTCCGACGTGACATACAGTTTCTTTCTGATTACCTGTTGTCACTCTACAAGGCCCAGCATTGGCAAGGCGCATATGGCGATTCTAGACCGGCGTAGACGACTCTCAAGTCAATCGTGAACCCACCCAGACGGATTAGATGATAGACGTAGGCCGCTTCGAAGCACTGGTGGAACGGGTCCTTAGCTTGCGTCTGTCAGGTGACGTGAATAGGTCGCAGCGACGCGCGTCACTTGCCGACGTTGACTCCTGGGATTTCGTTGTTGCAGGGCCCGGTAGTGGTAAGACCACAGCCGTGACCCTGCGCCTCCTGAAGCATGTCTTCTGCGATGACCTGGAGCCGCCGGAGCTGCTGGCTGTTACGTTCACGCGTAAGGCAGCAAAGGTTCTGCGATCTAGAACGCTCGAATGGGGAGAACGGATTCGGGGGGCAGCGCGGCCAGAGGTCACTGAGGACGAAGATCTGGCTCGCCTGGATCGCCTCGACCTGAACGCCATCCATACCGGGACTCTTGATAGTATTGCCCAGGAGTTTCTGAGGCATGGCCGTGCCCCGGGCGATAGAGCGCCGGTAGTACTCGAAGAGTTCGTCTCAAGTGCACTCATGACGCGGTTCGGGCTATTCCAGCATCGCCGATTCCGATCAGACGACCTGCGGGATTACATCTCGGCCTTGCGTGGGAAGGGGGGCAGTTACGGGCTCCACACGGGTACACTGGCCAGTCACGTCATGACGATCCGAGAGCGTCTCGCACATGACATGGTGGACAAGGAGGCGCTACGGAGCAGCCAGGACGGAGGTGGGCTTGAGGTAGCCCTGGATGCCGTGGCCGACTACGAAGGTGAACTAACTGAGCGCTTTGCAACAGATTTCGCTGGGTTGGAGGAAGACTTCTACCGCATTCTCAATGCTGACCAACTGGGACGAAACCGCGAAGCTTTGGAGAAATTGCGGGTCGTCTTTGTGGACGAATATCAGGACACGAACCTACTCCAAGAGGCAATCTACTTCTGCCTAGCTCACAGTGTCCGTTCCCGGGGCGGAAGCGTAAGCGTTGTAGGGGATGACGATCAGTCACTGTACCGATTCCGTGGCGCTACGGTGGACCTGTTTCAATCATATAGCGAACGGTTGCGACGACATCTTGGTGTTGATCCACGACGAATCTTCTTGAACAACAACTATCGCTCTACAAGTCCCATCGTGGCCTTCGTAAATGACTTTGTTGGGCTGGACGACCGGTATCAGATTGAGCGGGTGGAGAGCAAGCCAGACATTGTCAAACACCGGCCCGCGACGGCGGAATTGGATCAGATACCTGTCTTGGGCTTGTTCCGCGACGACCGTGACATCCTTGCTGCGGACCTGGCAGCGTTTATCGGCGACGTCTTTGCAGGGGGTGGCTTCCGATTGCCGAATGGGCACAGGGTAGTCGCGTCTGAGGAGGGAAGTGCGGGTGACTGCGCGCTTCTCGCCCATAGCGTCCGCGAGTTGAAGGGGAGTCGGCAGCGGTTGCCGGGTCTGTTACGGCAGAGGCTTGAGAGCAACTACGGGATTCGAGTGTTCAATCCTCGAGGGCGCTCCTTACCAAATGTGAGGTCGATAGCAATTCTTTGTGGACTGCTCTTGGAATGCATAGATCCCGAGTCCAGGATTCAGGGAGACATTTCAGGATTGCCAGCCGATGCAGTGGCGGTGTTTGACGGGTGGAGAGGTGACGCAAAGCGTTTCGCCCAAGCAGATGACCTGTCTAATGGTGGGCTTCCTGAGTTCATCGATGCATGGCAACGACGAGAACCGCAGACTGCTGGAGAATGGCCGCACGAGGTTCATATTGCAGATCTGATTTACAAGCTGACCACTTGGATCCCTGAAATGCAGGATGACATTGAGGGGCTGGTACACCTGGAGGTCGTGCTAAGGACCGTGGCTCAGGCGAGCGCATTCGGGGCTCATCGCGGCTTTGTCGTCGAGGGAGATGGGCAGCAGCCAAGTGTTCGCGAGCTCTACTGGGACGTATTCGTTAGCCTGGCGACCGAGAAGGTCGAGGTCGACGAGGAGTTGTTGGAGACGTTGCCTCGGAACCGGCTCAACATGCTCACGATTCATCAGGCAAAGGGCCTTGAGTTTCCTGTTGTAATTGTCGATGTGGGATCTGATTTTACGATGAACCACTGGACGCAGGCTAGGGCACGGTATCCACGGGAGGGTGGCGTTGCTCATCGGCTGGAGGATCAGCTTCGGGGATACAGTGAATTGGGCCCGCCACCGCGCGCCAAAATCGATAGGGCCTTTGACGATCTGATTCGGCTCTACTTTGTTGCCTTCAGCCGTGCGGTAGACGTGTTGGTCCTCACTGGGCTCAGTTCGGTCCGTGGAGTCAAAGACGATGGCTCAGCCGTGAAGTCAGCCGTGAAGAATGTCGCTACAGGTTGGAGTCGGGACGAGAATTGGAAGTGGGGACGCGGGTTGCCGGTCTTACAGCACATTTAGAGGGAGCATCAGGGTTTTAGCAGGAGAGGGCGATGGAGATTACTGTAAGACGGCCGGAACGAGTTGTCCCCTCGTACAGTCTCACGGGTGACCTCTTGTCGTATCTGAAGTGCGGACTTCAGTATCGCTATACGAACCGCGGTAGTCTTCCCCCATCCCGACCCGTGCAGTTGTGGTTTGGAGAGTTCCTCCATGCGGTCATGGAGGCGGCGTTTGTGAGATGGGTCGATGGGGAAGCCCCGGAGGAGTTCCCTTGGGACTGGCGAGAGCACATTCGGCCCATTGAACTGGAGGTCGCGCAGCGCCTGGCAGGTCGAGGTCTCCGAGCCAATCCGAACGTCTTTAGTTTCGATGACTCTGCTGACCCACGCCCAATCGCTAGTCGTCGCACCGAAGCATCGATAAATACTTGGGCCAAAGATTTGTTTCCGCTGATTTCTCGCTCTGAGGTCCGACTTACGGGGGCCCGGCCAACGGCTGGATTCGAGTCGGCGCGGAGTCCGTACTATGAGGTGACGGGTATTGTAGATGTCTTGGGTTCCCTATCGCTTCAGCGTGCTGGGCACGCGAACGCCTTTGTCTCTGAATTGATGCGGTTACTGCCTGGCTTGGAGGACGAACTTGAAAGTGGACAACAATTCGAAGTCATTCTAGACTACAAGGGTACAAGTCGTCCGAGCACACGAGATGATGTCTGGCGCCACTACGAATGGCAGGTTCTTACTTACGCCTGGCTACGGATGCAACAGCCTGACGCCTCTAAGGTTGTTGCAGGGGTGCTTTTCTTTCTCACCGAGTTGGAGCCAACGCGGGACGACCTGGCGAGGCTTAAGATCCTGCACGAAGCGGGTCAAACGGACGCAGGTCCGGTTCGCGAGTCGGACGTTGCGGCATTGGAGCGATGGTCACCTAAGAGTCGGCAGGCTGCCCCAAAGCTGTCCGCAGAACTGCGCCGCCAACGCTGCATCAGGGCTATAGCGGTCGATGAGGAGGCGGTGGTGAGTAGCCTCGCTCGGTTCGACCGTGTCGTCGATGATATCGAGACCAGTGTCGCAGCTGAGAGCAGCGGGGCGAGAGTCATTGGCGCTTGGACAGAGCGGCCGTCCGGTGGCCAATACACGGCTCCGGATCGAGCGACCTGTACAGCTTGTGATTTCAAGTACTTTTGCCCGCTCGTGGGCGACCGCAAGCTGGGGATTGAAATGACACCGATGGCACCATGATCCCTGCCGTTGCCCCATCTCGGGACAAGTGTGGACACTCAGTCGCACCTTAGATGCTCTCGCGTTCGCGGTTCATAGAACGACACTTGATGGGACGCTTCGCAATTCTAGGCTGGGGATCCCTGATCTGGGACCCGCAAGACCTGGAGCTAGCTACCGAATGGATGCTTGATGGACCGAGCCTCAAGCTAGAGTTCTCGCGTCTGTCACGGAGTCGCGGCGGAGCACTGACCCTCGTAATTGACCCGGTACATGGTGAGGCGAACACTGTACTCTACGCTCTCTCAGCCAGGTCCGCTGTGGAGGATGTGATCTCAGATCTCCGCCGGCGTGAGATTACCTCTGCAGAACGCATTGGCTTCTTTGATGTGCCGTCCGGACGCCAGCGGTGCAATGCGGATCCCAGCGCCGCTGCTGGACTCCGGATGTGGACGCGCGCGAAGCACCTTCAAGGCACAGTCTGGACGGACCTTTCATCAAACTTTTGTGAAGAGCGAGGTTGTGGATTCTCAATCGATGCCGCCGCGCAGTATTTGCTTTACGATTTGCATGAGCCGGGGCTTTCGAGAGCTAAGGAGTATGTTCGTCGCACTCCAACTGAAATTAGCACGCCGCTCCGGCGTCGACTCGAGAACGAACGCTGGACTAACTGAGCTTCGCAAAAAGGCTCTCACGAGGAAGCATGCCAGACCAACTCGAGGCGTGATTGAGCGGTCACGATAATCCGTCGAAGATCTCGGTCTTCCGGCACCGGCAGGACGTGGTCTCAGCGATCCCGTACCGCCGGCATAGATACCGAACCTGTGCCCCGGCGTCTGGAGAACCTGCAGGATGGCGACGACTTGCTCGTCGGTGAAGCACGTCGTTCGAATGACTCCCCCTTCGGGGAGTTCTATCATCACCTTATCAGATTCCTGGGGTCACCTCGCCTGCGTAGACAACGGCTTCCGCATCCCCACATATCCTGCGGCGCAAGCGTCCTTCAAGCGGACAGACGCACGGTCGCGTCTTATTTCCTACAGAACGCGGTACCTCCCGTGCCCCACCCTTTCAAAGATTGCGTGATCCGTCTGAGCACAGCCGCAAGCACCATCGTTTGAGTGGTTCGAACAGTGGTCGGATGGCAAGAGCCACTGGCGTACCTTGGGATCCGCGATCGCTTCAGCGACCGCTACGTCGATTTCAGCTTTGGTCATGAGATTGCCACGAAAGGGCGCCATCGCAGCGGCATAGGTACTGTGGTATCCGCTCACTGTTGATGCGAAGCTCATGCGGTACCTCCATTCCCTATGAAGGAGGGATCTCGCCAGACGCACAGATTGCCCACTTGTTTACGCGGATCCCACGCCTTCTCCCTGAGATCCCCGTAACCCAACCCGATTTCGATTACGCCGCCAGCACTCTCTCCCACTCCTCGCCCAGCGGCACCAACTCGTCCTTCCTGACCCACACCTGTCCGCCCGCCCGGGCAACCTGCTCGTAGGCCCACCGCGTGATCCGCACCGAGGCCCGCCGGTCGTGGACCAGCCCCGCCTCGTCGAGGCGGCGCTGGAGCTCGTACGCCTCGGCCTCGTTCCTCGCCTTCCAGCGTCGGAGGTGGGGCAGGGCGGCCAGGCGATCGCCCTTGTGGTCGTTACAGGTCCGGTGGGCCAGGACGAAGTTGTGGCCGAGGTCGAAGGGGTAGAGCCGCCAGGGCACGAAGTGGTCGACGGCGCTCGCGTCGACGCTGAGCCGCCCCTCGCAGTAGAAGCAGCGTCCCTCCTGGAGGTCCTCGAGGATGTACCGGTAGGCCGACAGGTCCTTCCGGTCGGTGCCGAACAGGAACTCGCGGAGCTCGGAGGCGGGGCCGAGGAGCGCGTCGTTGGTGCGGCGGACGTGGGCGGTCCACGCGCCCTGCACCATGTCGGTGATGAGCGAATAGAACTCGCGGAAGCAGTAGGCGACGCCAGGGCGGAGGGTGATCTCTCGCGGGTTCTCGTCCTCGCGGTCCTCGTAGAGGAAGTCGAGCTTCCGGCTCCCCACGGTCTGGAGCTTCCAGAGGGGCATGCGGTGCACCGTGCGCTCGACGTCCTCGAGGAGGGAGGGCCACGCGTCCGAGCCCTCGACGCGCGCCAGGCGGGGGTCGAGCTCGCGCCTCGCCTCGCGCACCGCGTTGACGACAGCGGCCTGGCGGCCGGTGTTCTGCTTGAGCGGGCGGTCGATGCCGGCGGCGGGGAAAGGGACGGCCTGCCTCCAGTAGAGGCGCACGAACTGGTCGGCCAGCTCCCGGGTCGAGAGGGTGAGCGCCTCGCCCGAGCCGTCCCCCTTCGTCACGCACAGGTCGGCGATGGCGTGGAGGAGGGCGTACTTGTAGGTGGCGGTGAAGGTGCCCTCGTCCACGAGGCGGCGGAGGTTGCGGAGGAAGGCGAGTTGCTCGACGGCGGAGGGGGTCGGCGGTCCAGAGTCGGAGGGCGGAGCGTCATGCAGCATCCCGACAACTTGCGGGTGTCCGGAAGCCGCGTTCAAGCCTCGCGCATCGCCAGACCTCCCGCGGAATTCGCGGACCTTCCTGTTCCCTCGTCAGTTCATCATACCTCCCCAGTCCACTGGGCTGCTGTGACTTACGCGAAAAACTCGGCCCGGAACGCGTCGTGAAATGGATGACAGACTCTGGGGCCGCCGTCCCTTCCGTTGCATCGAGACGCGGCGCCGGGCCAGATTTTTTTCGAATCCGACCGCCGGGAGGCTCCATGTCCGAGTCCGAGCTCCGCTTCCCCCTGTACGAGCGGGCCGCAGAGGCCGGCGTTCTGGACGGCACCAGCGCCCTGATCGTCGCCCCGACGGCCACCGGGAAGAGCTACCTGGGACGCCGCGTCCTCTACAACGCCTGCCGGAAGGACCCCGACGCCGTCCACGTCTACCTGGTGCCCTTCCGGGCGCTCGCCGCGGAGATGTACGACACCGTGCGCGAGGAGCTGAACGGGGACGGGGGGAACGGTGGGATCCGGGTCCGCGTGGCCACCGGGGACTTCACCGATCCCGTGAAGCCGGCCGAGACCGACCTCCTCATCGCCACCTACGAGCGCTTCGCCGGCATCCTGGAGCGCGAGGAGCTCCGGCTGGGCGGCCTGGTGGCGGACGAGTTCCACCTCCTGGACGATCCAACTCGCGGGCCCAACGTCGAGGGGCTCTTCGCCCGCATCCTGGACCGGCGCCGTCCCGACTCGCTCCTCGCCCTCTCGGCCATCATCGACAACCCGGGCACGCTCGCGGAGTGGCTCGAGGTCGAGCTGGTGGAGGGGAAGCCCGGCGACCGCGCCGTCGAGGTCGAGTTCCGGTGCGACGTGGTCGAGGACCGGGACGAGGCGCTCGAGGCGTGCGTCTCGGAGGTCCTCGGGAAGGGCGAGCAGGCCATCGTGTTCTGCAGCTCCCGGGCGGGGAGCGAGAAGGCCGCGCGGGAGCTGGCCGGGCTTCTGAACGGAGAGGCGGCCGCCGGCGCGGACCTGCTGCGCGAGACCGCGGAGGCGCTGGCCGGCGAGCCCGACACGGACGCGCTCGTCGATCTGGTCCCGAGGGGCGTCGGCTTCCACCACGCCGGGTTGTCGCGGAAGGCGCGACAGGCCCTGGAGGCCGCCTTCCGCGGAGGCGCCCTCCGCGTGGTGGCCTGCACGCCCACCCTCGCGGCCGGCGTGAACCTCCCGGCGGGCCTGGTCGTCGTGCGCGACATCTTCCGCTACGACAACGTCAGGGGCCGCAGCCGCTACGTGGTCCTCTCGAGCGGCGAGCTCCTGAACATGCTCGGCCGGGCCGGCCGGCCCGGCCTCGCGGAGGCCGGCACGGGCCTCGTCCTCATCGAGGAGAAGCACCAGGAGCGGCCGGACGTGCAGGCCGTCGAGGAGGCCGTCCAGAGCGGCAGGGGCTCGCCCGTGCGGAGCCGCCTCCCGGACTCCTTCGACGCGCTCCTCCGCTTCGTCCTCGGCGTGGCCGTCGAGAGGGGCGAGGTGACCCGGGACGAGATCGGCCGGGTGTTCCGGCGGACCCTGTGGCACCACGAGCGGCCGGGGGACATCGAGGACGTCCGCTCCTTCGAAGAGGACATGATGGAGGACCTCCCCGCCTGGAAGCGGGTGCGGAAGTCGAAGAAGCCGATCGAGCTGGCCGAGGTCGAGGCGTCGCCGGACGGGCTCGTGGGCGCCGTCCGGTCGGGCAAGAACCGCTACGACTTCCACCTGGGGCTGGCCGACTGGAGCTGCAGCTGCCCGGCCGCGCGCTACCGGCCCTGGGAGGTGTGCAAGCACACGACGGCGGCCATCCACGAGCTCCTGTTCGGCGAGGACGTCGACAGGGAGCACCACGACCTGGCCGTCTACACCTGCCTCCACCAGTTCACCGACACCCTGGACCCCGGCACCAAGCTCCACCAGGCCATTCGGCTGCTGCTCGACTGGCGGCTGCTGGAGCGCGTCCCGGGCGGGCTGCAGGCCACCGCCGCGGGGACCGTGGCCTCGAGCTCACGGTTCGACGTCCTCCTGGTGCGGCTGGCGGCCGACCGCGTGGCGGAGATGCCGGCCGATGCCACGATCCAGGACGTGGCGCGGTGGACGGTCGAGGACTTCTTCGGCCAGGAGAAGGAGCGCGAGAAGTGGCTCCCGGCCGTGGCGGCGTGGGTGAGGGGAGAGCCGGCGAAGAGCTTCAAGCTGCCGACCAGGTACCGGGGGGACTTCGAGCGCGGTGTCGATGACCTGGCCCGCGTCGCGGCTCTGTACCGGGACCTCGCTCCGGGCCGGTCCGGACGGGAGGAGGCCGGGGAGCTGTGCGAGAAGGCGCGGGGGAGCCTCCGCTACGGCGTGCCGCCGCGGGCCGTACGCCTGGCGGCGCTCCGGTTCCCGGGCCTCGGACGCAGGCGCTGCCTGGCCCTCGTGGACGAGCACGGGATCCGGGACGTGGAGGAGCTGGCGGGCGCGGACCCCGGGAAGCTCAAGATGCCCGGGCTGGGAACGGAGCAGGCGGCCGCATGGGTCGGGCGGGCCCGGACGATCCTCGGGCGGCGGGATGCCGCGGACGAGGACGACGAAGGCCGGGACGCGGCCATCGACGAGCTGGTGTCCGAGTTCGGGGTCGAGCCCCTCTCCCTGTTTCCGGACCTGGCGTGAGCCGAGCGCGCCACTCCCGGATTATAGCCTGCGCCGGGGGCGGGAAGACCACCGAGCTCACCGGCCGCATCGTCGGGCGCCTGGTGGACGGCGCGCCGCCCGACTCCCTCCTCGCCTTCACCTTCACCGAGAAGGCGGCCTCGGAGCTTCGAGCCAGGATCGTCCGGGCCTGGAAGGAGGCCGTCGCAGGCGCGGGTGGGAAACCCGGCGCGGGGCCAGGCCCCGATGCCGTAGGATCGGGGGACGCCGCGTCCCGGCTCCCGCCCACGTCGCGAGGCCTGTTCGTCGGAACCATCCATTCGTGGTGCCTGAACGTCCTGCGCCGCGACGGAGGCCGGTTCGAGCTGTACGAGCCGCTCTCCGAGGAACGCGAGTGGTCGCTCCTCCTCCGCGTGGCGCGCCGGCTCGGGATCGTCGACCTGTACGCCGAGACCTTTGCGGACGAGGGAAAGAAGGTGGCCTCGGCGGTCGCGGCGGAAGTCTTCCAGCGGAGCCTGGACGTGGTCTACAACGAGCGAATCCCGCGGGAGCGGCTCGGACGCGCCGCGCCGCGGTTCGCCGCGGTGGTATCGCGCTACGAGGACCTCTTGGACGGCATGCGGGCCTTCTCCTTCGGCTCGATGATCGACCGGTGCGTCGACGAGCTGGAGCGCCCCGGGAGCGCCATCGCGAGCCTCGCGGGAGAGAAGCTCGAGCACGTGTTCGTGGACGAGTTCCAGGACCTGAATCCGGCGCAGGGCGACCTCCTCGAGGCCCTGACCGAGCTCGGCGCCTCGGTGCACGTGGTGGGGGACGACGACCAGGCCATCTACCAGTGGCGCGGCGGGGACGTGGACCTGTTCCGGGACTTCCCGGAGCGGTTCCGACACCTGGGCGGCGTGGAAGACACCGAGCTCGGCACGAACTATCGCTCGCTTCCTCACATCGTGACGGCGGCGCGGGCCTTCACGGGGATTATCGACCCCCGCATCGAGAAGCCGATCGGGGCGCACCGCAGGTACGGGGACCTTCCCGAGCCCCTGTCCGAGGAGGACCGGAAGGTCGAGACCGTGCTCGTGGGGACGCCCGAGCAGGAGGCGACGTGGATCGTCGGACGCATCCGGCAGCTCATGGGGCGCGGCGTCGATCCGGGGGAGATCGCGATCCTCTACCGGTCCGTGCGAACCTCGGCCGGGCCCGTGGCGAAGCGTCTCCGGGAGGAGGGCATTCCCGTGGAGGTCGTGGGCCGGCTTCCGCTCCTCGACCGTCCGGCCATGCGGCTCATGGCCGACGTCTTCGTCCACTGGGCCGGCGGGAGCTGGTATCCCGTCCCCGGCCTCGGGGAGCAGACGGTCAACCGGACGACCCTCGAGAACGACCTCCTGAAGGTGGGCCACGATCCCGCGACGGCTACGAGGTTGGCCGGAGAGGTCGTGGCGATGGGGGAGCGGCTCGGGGAAGAGGGCGTCCCCGACCTGGTCCGGGTGTTCGATGAGCTGGTGGCCCGGCTCGGGCTCCTCCCCCCGGGGTCCGAGCAGCCCCGGCGGGAGCGGAGCCTCGGGCAGTTCTCGTCGCTCCTCACCGAGTTCGAGCACGCGCAGCGGCGCGCGCTTCCCGCGAGCTTCTACGAGAACCCGCCCGTGCGCGCCGACGAGGAGGAGGCCGAGGACGAGCTCCTGGCGCGCGAGGACGAGGAGCCGGGGCCACGCGAGGTGGGCTTCGACCTCCAGCCCGGCGAGGTCCTCTTCCTCCGGCTCAAGTCCTTCCTCCAGCAGTACGCGACGCACGCGGCCGAAGAGCGGCCCTCGGGCGCCGGGGCGGAGGGCGACGCCGTCACCATCATGACGATCCACCAGGCCAAGGGCCTCGAGTGGCCCGTCGTCTTCCTGCCGTCCCTCGTGGACCGCAGGTTCCCCTCCTCGCGCCTCGGACAGGAGCGCGACTGGTACGTGCCGGACGGCCTCTTCCCCCGGGACCGCTACGAGGGAAGGCTGGCCGACGAGGCGAGGCTGTTCTACGTGGGCATGACCCGGGCCCGGGACCACCTCCTCCTGTCGGCGTTCACCGGCTACGATTCCGGACGGCCGGCACGTCCGTCCCCCTTCTTGCGGAAGGTGCTCGAGGACACGAAGGAGCTGTGCGCGCCGGGTCCCCTGGCGACCGCGGCGCGATCGGAGAACGGGTCCGACCCCGAGCCGCTCGAGACCGATTTCGGCCGACTGGCCACCTACGACCGATGCGGCTTCCAGTACTGGCTCCGGCACGAGTGCGGCTTCCAGCCGCCCATCGCCACGCCCCTGGGCTTCGGCCGGCTGGTCCACCACGTGGTGGCCGAGCTGGCGCGGAGATGCGCCGGGGAGCGGCCGCCGACCGCGCGGGAGGCCGACGAGATCCTCGCGGACGCGTTCTATCTGCCATTCGCGGGACGGAAGGACCGGGAGACCCTGTTCGAGAGCGCGCGGCAGCGGCTCCGGACGTACGTGTCCACGCACGGATCCGAGCTCGTCCGGAGCGTCGGTGTCGAGCGGGAGTTCGACGTGCCCCTCGAGGGCGGCCGGGTGCGAGGCAGGGTGGACCTCCTCCTCCGGGCGGAAGGAGGCGGCGAGCGCGACGTCGAGATCGTCGACTTCAAGACGGCGGCCGAGCGTCCGCCGCCCGCCATCCACCACAACCAGCTCCGGCTCTACGCCGAGGCGCTCGGGAAGCTGGGCTACAACCCCGTGAGGCTGTACGTGCACGCGCTGGACCCGGAGGCCGAGCCGGCGCGGCAGGAGATCGAGCGGAACCCGGGCGAGTCGGAGCGCTTCCGGCGCCGGCTCGGCGGCTGGATCGAGGGAATCCAGGGCGGGGCGTTCGACCCGTGCGAGGAGAGGGCGGTGTGCCCGGAGTGCGACTTCCGGAGGTTCTGTCCCTGGGCGCCGGAGGGGGTGAGGGGAGGCGCCAGGACGTGAGCCTGGCGGCGTGACCCTCTTCAGGTGTGGTCCCCGGGTTCGATGTCGACGCTGTCGGGCCCGGAGGAGGCCAGCGTTCCGGCAGCGGTGCCGTATGCGTCCTGTGCTGGGGGGCCGTTCTCCGGCGGCAGCGATGCACGCTCGAGGAGGAATTGGAGGCGCATCGACATGGACACGATACTGGTCATCTTCGCATTCACGGGTGCCAGTCTAGCTGGATTCATCCGGGTCTTGTGCAGAGAGGCCGCCGAGGCTCTCAACCGCTCCGAAAGCCTCGTCGGGCGGTTGCGTTCCCGTCTTGGCGGTGTGGCCCGCATGTATCGCAGACGCCTCTGGGTTCCCGCGACCGCATGCGCTCTGTCGCTGGTCGTCTTGTGGCTTGCGGGAGATCGCAGGATCCTGGTGGGGACCGTGTTTGGCGCGAGCCTCTTTCTCGTTGTGGTGTATCAAGATGCATGGCCCCGACCGGACGTGATTCCCGTGAGCTGGTCGTTGATCTACAGCGGATCGTTCACCCTGATCATGATCGCCGATCGCTTTGCGAACGTAGCGCTGGCTGCAGTCGGGTCAATCGAGCTTCTGAGGTTGCTCGCGCAGTGGGTGGTCGTAGTCGGGACCGTCCTCGGTGTGTGCATGACCATCCTCTGGACCATGAAGGTCGAGAACCTGCAGGGACTGGAGGCGGCCTCGGTCCACGCCGGGAGTCGTAGCGTCAACACCTATCGCGGCCTCTGGGCCCTGTACATGTTGACGCTGTTCGGCTTCTTCTTCCTGGCCGTCGTCATCTGGTTGGGACTTCCGTTGTGGTCGAGCCTGCAGCGTCCCTAGAGGCAGGGTGAGCGTCGCCCGCTGAGAGAGGGCCCGCGTGGACGGGCACGTCGTGGACATCGCCGTACGGGTGGCCGTGGACGCGGACACCCTGGAGCGGACGCCGGCCGTCGAGGATTGCGCTCCTGGCGGGGCCTTGCGATGATGGTAGCCATCCGGCCGTACCGTACCGCCACGTGTCCGCGCGCCCTTGCCGCCCTCGTGGCCCTCGACCTCGTTCCGTCGCCCGTCGCGTAAGGTGTCCACCTCCAGGAGGAGACCTCGACCATGCCGAAGCCGACGCCATCCAGACTGCACGCAGGGTCGCCGCTGGCCCGGGCCGCACTCGCCGTAGCGGGGATCGCGGGGGCCGCGCTCGTCGTGGCCTGCAATCCCTCGACCTCGACGTCGCCCGTGCCCACGGACGCGCAGGACGCGTGTCCGCTGTCCTCGAGCACCTTCGCGAGCTGGTTCGAGGGGGGGACGGTCACGGCCAACGGCGTGGTCAATCCCGCCAACAGCCTGGACCCCCTTACGCCGAATTGCGATTTCTACGAGTGGACCGAGCACATGTTCCTGTGGCTGAACTCGCCGGCGCCGGTCACGTACGGCGGGGGCGGCGGGCGGATCTTCACCTCTCCGACCTTCTTCGACGTCTCCCCGATCCAGCCCGACGGGAACCGCGTCTTCATCAAGCACCAGGAAGGCGTCGTCCCGAACTTTAACGTGCGGACGGCGCAGGTGGGCGCCCTCGGCCTGCCGGTCGTCGTCGACCGGTTCCATACGCTGTTCAACGTGGAGCCGGCCCCGCCCGAGGCGACGCCGCAGGTCCGGAACGTGGACGGCCGGATGGTCGACATCGCGCACGCCCGGCGGGGGGAGAAGGGCGAGCTGGTCCTTCTCGACAGCGCCGGCAACGTGATCCGTCCCCAGGTGGTCCGCAGCGACGACCTCCAGATCACGTCGGTGGAGCAGCTCCGGAAGGAGCTCGTGGCCCGCAAGTTCATCGTGGACAGGATCCCGGTCTTCATCGCCCTGTCGGGCGGGCTGGTCGAGGTCGAGCAGGGGCAGTCCGACGGCGGCGTCCTCGAGGCCCAGAAACGGTCGCTCGTGTACTACGAGACGTCCGTCAACGACGTGTTCGCCTACTTCGACACGGGCTTCAACGACGGCGCGTTCTCCCCCGTCCCGACCCACTTCCCGACGACCGCGGCGGAGCTGCAGCAGGTGACGTCGTTCGCGCACGCGAACGGGAAGACGCTGCCCGATTCCGTCGCCCTGGCGATCGAGGTCAAGACGGCGTGGGTCAAGGCGGACGGGCTGGCGGACCTGGACACGTACGTGACCCGGACCGCCACCATCCCGACCTACGACCGCTCCAACCCGGACGAGTGGGTCCCGAACGGGCAGCAGACGGTCAAGCTGGCCATGGTCGCCATGCACGTGGTGGGGAGCGTGGCCCAGCATCCGGAGATGATCTGGGCCACCTTCACGCACGTGGGCACGACGCCGAGCGCCTCGTACGACTACAACTCCTCCTCGGGCGTCAAGACGGTGCCCCAGAGCACGAGCGGGACGTGGCTGCTGTCGGCCACCGGGGCCACCGGTCCCTTCAACGAGCCGCACATGAGCCAGCCCTCCAACTCGCCCAACATCGAGGCAATCGCGCCCCACTCGATCAGCCCCAGCAACACGCTCCGGCTGGAGCCGTGGGGGAAGCCGGGCTCGAGCGCGACCTCCAACACCGAGGTCATCTCGATGAACGACCACGTCCTGGGCATGCTGGCCAGCGGCGACGTGCGGAAGAACTACGTCATGATCGGGGCGACGTGGACCATCCCGGGCCAGGCGCCGCCCTCCGGCCAGGTCGGGACGAACCAGCTGGCCAACACCACCATGGAGACCTACCAGCAGGGCGGGAACTGCTTCAGCTGCCACGTGACCAGCACCCCGGACGTGAGCCACGTCTTCCGGGACAGCATCCTGGCGCTGTTCTGAGGCGGAGGTCTCCTCGAGCATGACCACGCCGCCCGGGGCCCGGTCCCGGGCGGCGGAAAGGAGGCGGCCTCATGGGCTTCTTCAGCGACATCGGAAACGCCGTCTCGTCGGCCGCCTCGGCCGTGGGGGACGCGGTCGAGGGCGCGGCGGACGCGGTGGCCGACACGGTCCAGGACGCGGTGGACACAGTCGTCGACGGGGTCCAGGACGGGATCGAGGCGGGGAGCGGCTGGCTGTGCGCCCATGGAGGCAGCGTCCTCTGCGGGGTCGGCAACGTCGTGGGGGGCCTGATCGACGGCGCCCTGGAGGGCGTGCAGGACCTCGTCGACGACGCCCTCGACGTCGTGCGCGACGCGGCCGGGATCGTCGGAGCCCTCCTCTCCCTGGATTTCCCGAGGGTGCTGGACGGGCTGGCCAACCTCCTGACCGACGCGGTGCTGGGCCTGGGCCTCGATGGCCTGCGGCTCCTCACCGGCGGATACCTGATCGGCGGCGTCGTCCGCTACTTCGAGCGGTCGGCGCTGCGGCGCTTCGTCGAGCGGCTGCTCGCGGAGCGCTTCGCGGGAGACCGGCTGCAGGACATCCGCGAGTTCGTGAACCTGACCGGCGCCCGGTTCGGATTCCCGCTCCCGGCCGATCACCTCGTCTTCATGCTGGACAGCGCGAACACGCCGCTGTGGGACTGGCACGAGCGCGGGGTGCTGGACCTGTACGCGCTGGCCGGCCTCCTGAGCTTCGACTCGTTCGACGTGTTCCGCCCGCGGACCGTGGTCAAGTCGGTCATGGAGAATGGGAGCGACAACCCGGCGCCCGTCACGCGCTGGACCATCTCGCGCTACCTGGAGAGCGAGGGGCGGGACCGGCGCCTCCGGGTCTATGCCATGTCCGACGCCCTGGTGGCGGATCGCCTGAGCCTGGCGTCCGACAAGTGCCGCCAGATCGCCGTCGACCTCTCCTGGAACGACGGGGAGAAGTTCTCGTGGTTTCGGAGCTACGCCAGCCTCGAGATCACCACCGAGGACGAGTACCGGTTCGTGACGGTGGGTGACGGGCCGACCGCGACGAACCTGGGGGCGTATCTGGTCCAGCGGGGCCTGCGGACGGGCGCGGCGGAGGAGAGCTGCAGCCTCGTCGCCCTCGGGGCGTTTCGCCTGTTCTCCGACGAGGACAGGAAGGACACGGACCTGGGTTACACGAGCGGCCGGAGCATTCGGGAGGGCGCGAACGTCGGCGACTGCGCCACGCCCGACCGTGACGACGGCTGCTGCGTCACCCTGGACACGGACGAGGGCGCGGGCGTCGCGTACCGCGACGTGGGGTACGACTTCTTCTTCCGTTACGTGCTTCCCCACGAGATCGGCCACTTCGTCGGCCTGTGCCATTATGGGCACGACGGCTTCGACCACGTGATGTGGCGCCCCAAGGTCGGCCTGAAGTGGTTCGACTGGTCCCTGTTCCACTTCTATCTGGACCGGGAGCCGCGCTTCACGCTGCAGGACGGGAAGAACGCGTGGCGGTTCATCGCGGACCAGCTCGACGTCTGTCTGCCGGGCGAGGTCGTGATCGAGTAGGTCGACGCCGGCCGATCCACACGGCCGTAGCTTCGGTCACGAACCGACCGCACATTCCCCGCGGCGGCCCCGGGCCCCGCCGCGAGAGCGCGGAGACCCGGCCGGGCGCCTACATTCCCGAGACAGGAGTCGAGTCGTGACGTGTGCCGGCGATGGATCCACGGGGCCGCGGCGCTCCGCCTGGCTGTTCCGCGACTGGGCGCGCACCCGGGCGTTCTCGGTCCCGGCGCAGGTCCGGCCCACCCGGGTGGAGGAGGTGGTGGCCGCGGTCGAGGAGGTCGAGGCCGCGGGCGGGATCGTGCGGGCGCTCGGCAGCGGGTGGTCGTACTCGGACGTGGCCCTCACCCCGGAGGTCACGCACGTGGTCGACACCTCCGGGCTCATGCGGGACCTGGGCGAGTCGGGGGGCGGAGGGGCAGGCCCGCTCCTCCCCGGGGCGCTGGCCGATGCGTGGCGGGCGCGCGCCGACCGCCTCGTCCACATCGAGGCCGGGATCAAGATCCACGACCTGAACTGCGTGCTGCACGAGAAATGTCTGGCGCTCCCGACCATGGGCGGCAGCAACGGCCAGTCCCTGGCGGGCGCGATCGGCACGGGGACGCACGGCTCGGACGTGGACCATCCCCCCATCGCCGACTCCGTGCGCGCCGTGCACCTGGTCGGTCCGGGCGGCCAGGAGTGGTGGATCGAGCCGGCGTCCAACCCGATCACCGATCCGGACCGGATGGTCGCGGCGCGCTCCGACGGCCGGCTGTGCGGCGACATCCGCATCGAGTACGACGACGGGCTGTTCGACGCGGTGCTCGTGTCGGCCGGCCGCATGGGGGTGATCTACAGCGTCGTGCTCGAGGCCGTGGACGCGTTCATGCTCCGGGAGGAGCGCCACGTCTCGAGCTGGGAGGAGGAGGCGCCGTGGGTGCGAAGCGTGGTCGTCGGCTCCGGCGAGCCGTACGGCGGCCCGCGCTTCGTGGAGGTGGTCCTCAGCCCGTATGCGGGCGAGGACGGCCGCCACCGGTGCGTCGTCACGACGCGCACGGTCCCGGACGACCCCACTCCCTCCGGGGAGAAGCCCGGCCCCGACGTCTTCGGCCTGGTTTGCGACGTGGAGCCGCTGACCCCGGTGCTGGCCGGGCTCGCCGCCCTCGTCCCGGGCCTCATCGCGGGCGCCACCGCCGCGGCCCTGGCGGGCCTGTCGTGGATGCTGGCGATCCCGTTCGTGGGCGGTGCCCTGTACGCGGCGGCGTCGGGCGCGGCCGTGACCGCGGCGACCTCCGCGCTCGTGGCCCTCGAGGCGGCGCTCACCGCGGCGCTGGCCGCGCCCGGGGAGAACCTGGGGAGCAAGCTGGCGCAGCTCTGCAACCTGGCCTCGGCGGCCGGACAGAAGGCGATCGTGCCGCGGCTTATCGACGCCATGCTCACCGCGATCCGCCCCCCCACCCCGGAGCCGATCGTGCACGAGAGCTGGCGCGTCATGACAGGCCAGGCCCCGTGCGACCAGCAGTGGGAGGACTCCCCGGCGTGCATGCGGGAGATCGACGGGATGGAGCTCGCCCTGGACGCGTCCCCCGGGTCCGAGGACCTCTTCCTCTTCCTGGAGGACATCTTCGCGCTCACCCGCGAGTTCTACGACGCCGGCAGGCCGCCGGGCCTCGGGCTCTCGCTGCGCTTCACGAAGGGGACCCGCGCCCTCATCGGCATGCAGCAATTCGCGCGCACGTGCTCGATCGAGTTCATCATGCTCCGCGGCTTCGCGGGGCACGAGGAGTTCCGCCGGCGGGTGTACGGGATCGCCCGTCGCCGGGGAGCGATCCCCCACTGGGGCCTCATCCACGAGATCGACGGATCCGAGGTGCGGCGGCTGTATGGCGACAACCTGACCGACTGGCGGTCGGCGCTGGGGCGGCTCATCCACGAGGGCGGCGGCCGGACCGGGACGTTCAGCACCTCCTTCTCGGTCGCCCGGGACCTGGAGCCGCTCCCCGGCTGCGTGGTGCCCGACGGCCTGGTCCGGCTGTTCAGGCGCATCCTGGTCGGCCTGGCCCGGTCGCGCGGGATGCGCGCCGCCGCCGGGGGCGGGGGCCGGGGGGGCGGTGGAGGCGGCGGCCGGGACGGCGGGCAGGGCGGCGGAGGTGGCCGGGGCGGAAGCGACGGCCAGGGAGGGAGCGGGGCGCAGGGCGGAGGTGGCGCGCGCGGGAAGGGCGGCCGGCAGGGCGGCTGAGCGAGGGCGCCGGCACCGACCCTCCGGCAGCCCGACGGGCCGGGTGCCGACGGAGCTCGCGGCGAAGATCCGATTTCCCTCGAAGGCCCGGACGCGCTCGCCGATGCCACGACCCTGCACGCGGACCGGACCCGGAAGGGGACGGACGGGGTCCCTTACATCTCCCCCCTGCTCGGGGTTTGATCGCTCGTGTACGAAGCGGGAGGGGAGGAGGAGCCGGCGGTGGCCGCGCTCGCGCCTGCGCGGAGTCCCCTCTCGCCCGTGGAAGGGTCGGGCGACGCCGGAGCGGAGGGGGCGCTCGACGTCACGCTCGCGGCAGACCGGGTCCCCGCCGCCCGCCCGCTCCCCCTCGGCAGGGGATGGCGCTGCGCGTCTGCTCCAGGACCGCCAGGCTCTTGGACCCCAGCGTGAACAGGGCGGGGAAGATCCCCTCCACGGTGACGCGCGCCCCCTGGGCCGGCACGCCGTACTCCTTGCTCACCACCGGGAGCGAGCCGGTCCCGTCGTCGATCCGGTAGGCCCCGCGACCCAGGAGCCCGGCCGAGGCGGCCACCTTTCCCTCCACCCGGACCTTGCGCCCGTCGTACCGCCCCGGGTCGGCCAGCAGGTCTCCGATCCGGGTGGTCGAGCGGCAGCCCGCGAGCGCCGCGACCGCCACCAGCAGGAGTCCAATCCGCGCTCCGGACCGGCCTCGACCGCGAAATCCGTCCCGTGATATGGCTCCCCTCCTCTCCGTGGATGCTCGCGACATGCCGCACGTCTCGTACCCGATCGGCCGGTGAGGAGGACCGGCGTCCAGGTCGGGACCGTCACGACATCTGCTGCCCTGCACCATGTCGGTTCGGAGCGAGCGGGCCTCCCGGAAGCACCAGCCAACGCCCGGGCGGAGGGTGATCTCCCGCGGTCTCTCCGCCTCCAGGTCCCCGTAGCGGAAATCGAGCTTTCGGCTCCGCCACGGTCCGGACCAGCCGACGGCCTCGGCGGCGCTCATGCCACGACGACGCGGCCACCCTGCCGATCGCGTTGCACACCCGCGACAGGATCTCGCCGTATCCTCCCGGCGCACGACCCGTCGTAACCTCCAGTCGCACATGTCACATAGCGCGTGCTCACGCTCCGCGCCGAGTTTTTGCATCGTCCGCCGGTGCCTCGAGAGAGACGGCCCGCAGCTGAACGGGGTCGCCGAATGTACGTGCGTCGCGTTCCCGCGCCGCCCGCAGGACGGCGCTCTTGTTTGAGTCCTTTCAACCAGGGGGGACCTCGTGAGATTTCAACTCGAACCTGCCGCCCGCGCAGGGGTGGTGGCGATCGCGCTGCTCGCCGTGGCCGCGTGCAACCGTGACGCGCCCACGGCACCGACCGGCCTCACGGCCTCGGGGGCCGTGAAGCCCGCGACGGGGAAGCCCGCGCTCATACCCGAGAGCGACGTCACGGGCGAGCGGATCTTCGCCAACCAGGCCATCGAGCCCGCCTACAACGCCGACACGGGCGAGCTCCTCTACCTGCTCACGCCCGTGAAGGCGCCGCTCCCGTCGCACGCCAATCACAACGCCGTCTCGCCGCTGTACCTGGTGGTGTACCCGGCGGGCGCGCCGACGCCCGGCATCGGGCACTTCAACTGCGAGGGCACGAACCCGGGCAACTGCCCCGACCACGACGACTTCATGGCGCAACAGGCCAACGACATGGAGCCCGACGTGTACCCCGATCCGCTCGCGGTGCCGGGCCACGACCACGTGGTGGACCCGCCGGGCGCGCCGGACTTCAACGTCGCCTGGCAGGTCGTCGTGGTCGCGTTCACGCCCGCGGGCGTGTCGCACTATGGTGGGGTCGCGAACCTGCCCCACCTGACCACGGACACCGCCATCGAGAACGCGAAGGACGCCGGCTACGTCGAGTTCAGGGCTCTCTTCCCGTTCAACTGCAGCGTGGTTCCCGCGGTCCTCTACGCCAAGGGGCAGCCGGTCGGCTGACCCATCGGTCCCCGGGCGCGCCCCTCGCCGTGAGCGGGCGCGCCCGGGGTCACGCTCGCGTCCGACCGGGTACCGGCCGCCCCCCGGGTCCGCTCGTCAGGGGATGGCGCTGCGCGTCTGCTCCAGGACCGCCAGGCTCTTCGAGCCCAGCGTGAACAGGGCGTGGAAGATCCCCTCCACCGTCACGTGCGCCCCCTGGGCCGGCACGCCGTACTCCTTGCTCACCACCGGGAGCGAGCCGGTCCCGTCGTCGATCTGGTAGGCCCCGTGGCCCAGGAGACCGGCCGAGGGGCCCACCTTTCCCTCGACCCGGACCTTGTGCCCATCGTATCGCCCGGGATCGGCCAGCAGGTCTCCGATCTGGGTGGTCGAGCGGCAGGCCGCGAGCGCCGCGACCACCGCCAGCAGGAATCCGATCCGCGCTCCGGACCGGCCTCGACCGCGAAAACCATCGCGCATCATCGCTCGCCTCCTCTCCGTGGATGCTCTCGGCACGCCGCACTTCTCGTACCCCGGGATGGATGACGAGGGGCCGCGTCGGGGCCCCCGGCGCGCGCCGGGAGGGGATCGAGCTCGCCCCGTGCAGGCCCGAGAGGCAGCCGACGCAGGCCTGAAGAGGCAGCCCTCCGGGCCAGGCGTCCCTACAGCCGGGGACGGCATCCTCCCCACAGCCCGCCGCCCGCCGCCGGGCTAACGTCCCCGTGCGGTGGAACCGAAGCGTGGCCTCGCCGACCGAGAGCTCCTCAGGCATTCCCTCCCGGCTCGCAGGGCCGGACCACCCCTGAGCGACCCATGGATGCGAGGACCTTCAGCGCTCGTACAGCCGCGGCCGCGGCCCTGGCCCTCATGCTGGTCACGTCCCCCGCGCCGGCCCAGCAGAGGTGGAGCCTGGAAGTGCTCCCCGGCGTCGTCGTGCCCACCGGAGACCTCGGCCCGGTGGGGCTCGAGACCGGCTTCGGGATCGAGGGGACCGTCGGCTACCGCCTCATGCCCCACCTGATCGGGTATGCGGGCTGGGACTGGCACCGTTCGGGACGGACGAGGCCACCGTCCCCTCCGGGACCGACATCGACGAGACCGGCTACGCGTTCGGCTTCCATCTCACGCCGGGCGCCCGGTTCCGGTCCCTGTCCCGCCGCGTGGCCATCGCCGGACCGAGGGCGGCGGCCGATCTCCGGTACGTGGCGTTCGAGTTGGGAGGCTACTGGACGTTCTGATCCGGACGGGCGGGCGGGGGCCGTACGTCGGGCGCCCGCCACGGCGACGACCCGGGCGCCCCGTACGCGCCGGTCGTCGCTGCGCCGACGCCTCCGCCCGCCCGCTCACCCACGCCTCGCCCGGGGGCACCTGTACGTACCAGGAACCCGATCCTGGAGTCCTCGCATGCCCGCCAGGCCGTCCGTGCCCCACGTCACACCCAGATCACGACCAGATCACGGCACTTCGCTAGGCTGACGCAGCGCGGGGGCTGGCGTGCGCCGCGCGGGCATGCCGGCGCTCTCGCGGCGGCCGGTTCCGACCCTGATGCTGGAGGTCTCGATGCGAAGGTCCGTCCCCGCCCTCTCCGGACTCGTCCTCGGCGCGACCCTCGCATTGGCGTGCGCGAGCGCCAGCGTGGCGCGCTTCTCCGCGGCCCCGCCCCGACCGGACGGATGTCAGCTCGACCTGTATCAGAGCAAGGATGAGGTGCATCGATCGTTCGAGACGGTGTGCGTGATCGGCGTCCACACGGGGACATCGATCTTCTCGCACAAGGGCGTGGGAGGCGCTCTGGAGAAGGCGAAGCCGAAGGCCTGTGAGTGCGGGGCCGATGCCATGGTCATCATGTCCGCCTCGGAGGGAGGGTTCTGGACCAGCGGCCAGGGTAAGGCGCAGGTCAGGGCGATCCGCTACACGGACACTGCGCGGGTCGCCGGCCAGTCCGACGCGGACACCACCGGCAGGCGGCCGTGAGCGTTCCGCGATCCTGGCGGCGGCCGTGGACGTGGGCGGCCGTGGGGGCCCTCGCCCTGCTGGCGAGCTGCGACAGCTGCGGCTCCGATGGCGGCAACCCCATGACGCCCGACAACCACCCTCCGGCCGTGTCCATCTCCTCCCCCAGGGACGGGTCGTCGTTCTCGGTCGGCCAGGCCATCACGTTCCAGGGGTCCGCCAGCGACCAGGAGGACGGCACCCTGAGCGGATCGCACCTGGTGTGGAGGGATGGAAGCGAGGAGCTCGGGCAGGGGGAGAGCTTCACGCGGAGCGACCTCGCCGAGGGAAGTCACGACATCACGCTCGAGGCCACCGATGGCGGGGGAAAGACGGGATCGGCGTCGGTGTCGATCACGGTGGCTGGAGCGACGGCGACTCAGTTCTCAGGCTCCTGGCAGGAAGTGAGCGTCGGGGCGGCCCATGCCTGCGGGCTGGACACGGAGGGCCACGCCTTCTGCTGGGGTACCAACCAGCGCGGGGACCTCGGCGCCGTTCTCGCTTCCTCCACCACCTGCACCGATCCCACCAGTGGATTCAAGTTGCCCGGCAATACCGTGCTCCCGTGCACGTCCACGCCGGTGGCCGTGAGCGGTGGACTCCTGTTCCGTCGGATCACCGCGGGAGTCGACCTGAGCTGCGGCATCACGGTCGGCGGCGACGCGTACTGCTGGGGCTCCAACTCCTCTTCCGCGCTCGGCGCGGGACTGCCTCCCGGCGACTCTGCGATCTCCCCGGTCAAGGTTCTCGATCCCGCCAGCGGACCCGTCCAGTGGAAGGATCTTCGCGCCGGCCTCCTGTACGCGTGCGGCATCAGCACGGCTGGCGATCTGTACTGCTGGGGCGCCAACAACGTGGGCCAGGCGGGGGGCGGCTTGAATGCGGGCCATCTGGACCGTCCGCTGCTTCTCGACCGGGCCGTCGACACGAACGGCGCCAACGCCGTCTCGCTCCGGGGGAACGTCCTGGGCGTGGCCGTCGGAAACCTGGCATCATGCGCCGTCTTCGACGCGTCACTGCACGTCCTGGCCTGCTGGGGCTCGAACGGCGACGGTCAGTTGACGGTGCCGGGAGGCAGCTTCTTCGGCAACGCGGGCACTCCGACATACAACTACCAGGGGATCGATACACTCAGCCTGGGCGAGTCGGCGGACTGCGGCCTGTCCGACGCCAAGCTCTATTGCTGGGGCAGTTTGTACGACCTGTTCGGAAACGACTTCGCTCCGGGAGCGGACCTGGACGTGGTCGCCCAGGGCACACCCCAGCTCGTGGACGGTCGGGCCATGTGGGCGGCGGTCAGCGCGAGCGGAACGTTCGGCTGCGCTCTCTCGACGGATGGCACGGCCTACTGCTTCGGGACGGAGCACGTGGGTGAGCTCGGCGACGGCGTAAATTCGGCCAGAGCGATCACACTCGTCCCCGTGCAAACGACGCAGCACTTCGTGGAGGTCGATGCCTCCGCCTCGGAGGTCGCCACCCTCTCCGAGCTGGAGGGTACGACCTGCGGAGTCACGGACCGGGGCGAGATCCATTGCTGGGGAGGAGGCGACTTCGGAAGCCTCGGCAATGGGGACGATCTCTTCCGGAACCAGAACACACCGGTTCGGGTCGTGGATCCCGGCAGCTCCTGACATCCTGAATCGACGGCTTCATCCGGCACCCCGCGAGCCCGAGCGGGCGCTATGAAGCGCAGGCTCTTCTCCGAGCTCGGCCGCCGCAACGTCTACCGCGCGGCGATCCTGTACGCGGGCGCGGTGTGGGCGCTGGCGCAGGGGATCGCTGCGGTCGGGCCGGCCGTGGGCATCCCGCCCTCGGGCACGCGCTTCTTCCTGGCGGCGGCCGCCGTCGGCTTCCCCTTCTGGCTCGGGTTCGCGTGGCTGTTCGAGCTCACCCCGGAGGGCTGGAGGCGCGAGCGCCATCCGGCGCCGGGGGAGCCGACCGCGCGGCGGAGCAATCGCAAGCTGGACCGGGCCATCATCGGGGTGTTGTCGGTGGCCGTGGTGCTCCTCCTCACGAACACGTTCGTCGGGGACGGGACCGGAGCCGGCGGGGGCGAGGCGGGAGCCGCGAAGCCGTCCATCGCCGTGCTCCCGTTCGCGAACCTCTCCTCGGACGAGCAGCAGGAGTACTTCTCCGAGGGCATCGCCGAGGACCTGCTCAACCTCCTCACGAGGATCCCGCAGCTGCGGGTCACGGCGCGCTCCTCGTCCTTCGCGGTCCAGCGTCAGGGGCTCGGGATCGGGGAGGTCGCCCGGCGGCTCCAGGTCGGCCACATCCTGGAGGGCTCGGTGCAGAAGGCGGGAGACGAGGTGCGGATCAACGCGCGCCTCGTCGACGCACGGACCGACACCCAGGTGTGGTCGCGGAGCTACGACCGGAAGCTGACCGACGTGTTCGCGATCCAGGACTCGATCGCGGCCGACGTGGTGCGGAGCCTGCGCGTCAAGCTGCTCGGCGAGGCGCCGACCGCGCGGGAGACCGACCCGGGAGCCTACGCGCTCTACCTGCAGGCGAGGGAGCTGGGGCACCGGTTCACGCCCACGACCCTCCAGGAATCCGACTCGCTGTTCCGGCGGGCGCTGGCCATCGACTCCCGCTACGTCCCTGCGCTGAACGGACTCGCCATCAACGCCGGGAACGAGACCATCGTCGGCGTGCTCTCCCCCGAGACTGGCTATTCGCGCGCGAGGGAGTACGCCCGCCGGGCGGTGGCCCTCGATCCGGACGACGCGCCCGCCCACGCCGCCCTCGGCTTCGTCGCCATGTACGGGGACGACGATCTGGCCGGAGCCGCCCGCGAGTTCGGACGCGCGATGGCGCTCGCTCCGGGGGATCCCTCGGTGCTCCCCAACGCGGCCACCCTCCTCAGGAACCTGGGCCGGCTGGACGAGGCGCTGGCCGTCGAGGAGGCCCTCGTCCGCCGCGATCCGGTGAACGTGACGGCGCTCCGGAACCTGGCCGCCGGCCGGCTCTGGGCCGGCCGCTACGATGCCGCGATCGCGACCCTGCGCACGGCCCTGCGCCTGAGCCCGAAGCAGGCCCAGGCGCACTACCTCTTCGGGCTGACGCTGGTGATGAAGGGCGACGCGGAGGGAGGCCTCGCGCAGATCGAGGAGGAGCCGAGCGAGCCCTGGCGCATGGTCGGCCTGCCGGTGGCGTACTGCGCCCTGGGCCGGAAGCCGGAGGCCGACCGGGCGCTCGCCGCGCTGACCGACCGGTACGCGAAGGTCGCCGCCTACAACATCGCCGCTGCCCACGCGTACTGCGGGGACGCCGACCGCGCCTTCGAGTGGCTCGATCGGGCCGTCCGGTACCACGACCCCGGCCTCGCGGAGATCACGATCGACGACCTGTTCGACCGTCTCCGCCCCGACCCGCGCTGGGCGCCCTTCCTGCGCGGTCTGGGCAAGGCCCCCGACCAGCTCGCGAAGATCCACCTGGAGGTGACGCTGCCCCCCGGCTCGGAGCTGGCCGCGGGCCCGAGGGGAGCCTCCTAGTGTCGGGGCCGGTCGGAGCCCCTCCTCCCATCTCCGCCGCAGGGTCCCGGGCCCGGTAGCCGATCGGATTCCCCGCCCGCCGACCATGTGGTGGCAACCGGCCAGGAGCAGCGCCGCGGCCGCGAGGAGGACCGCCAGGATTCTCACCACCCGTCGCATCCTCTCCTCCGCGTTGTGCGGGATTGCGCCCGCGCTTCCGACTCACGCTGTGCCCGTCGGCGAGGGGCCGTTCGGCCCGGTGGACGGAGCTTAGGGCGACAGCGTGATCTCGCCGTGAGCCTGGTGTGACCTGTTCCGGGCACATCCCGCGCGAAGCCGTTGCCGGATGGGCGCCGGATTTCTAGATTTTCCGTGCGAGAAAGGACGGCCATGTTCGACCTCCGCACCCTGGGCGAGCTCACGCTGACGGCCGAAGACGGCCGGAGGGTCCGGTCCGTGCTCGCCCAGCCCAAGCGCGTGGCGCTGCTTGCCTACCTGGCCTCGCCGGCGACGCCCGATCTCGTTTCTCGCGCCACCCTGGTCGGTCTCCTGTGGGGCGAGCGGGACGAGGAGCACGCCCGCGGAGCTCTGCGTTCTTCTCTCTACTTCCTCCGGCGCTCGCTGGGTTCCGACGTGATCCTCGCCCCGACCGACCTGGTGGTCGGCGTCGACCCGGAGCGCCTCCGGTGCGACGTCCGCGAGCTCGAGGCGGCCCTGGATGCGGGCGAGCTCGCGAAAGCCCTGGACCTGTACGGCGGGGAGTATCTGGCCGGACTCGGGGCCGTGGGATCCGTCGCATTCGAGCGCTGGCTGGAGGGCGAGCGCCGCCGCCTGGCGCGCCGCGCCCGGCGGGCTGCCCGGTCGCTGGCCTCGGCGGCCCTGGAGAGGGGGGAGCCGGCGGAGGCCGAGCGACGGGCGCGGTGGGCCCTGAGGATCGACCCCTGGGACGAGGAGGCCCTGCGTCTCCTGCTCGGAGCGCTCTCGGCCCGCGGGCAGGCGGCGGAGGCGCGGCGGACGTACGACCGGTTCGCGGCGCGGCTGGAGGAGGAGATGGACCTCGAGCCGTCACCGCTCACGCGGGAGACCGCCGAGCGGCTGGGAGGAGGGGAGGGGAGCGAGAGGGAGGGGGGCGGGGGCGCCGGCGCACGGGCTCCCGTGGCGCGCGAGGGTCGGGAAGCGAGCGCCGCCGCGAAGGCCGCCGCCGATCCGGTGAGCCCGACGCCGGAGCGTAGGGGGGGGAAATACGAGACTCGTTCGTCGCCATCCAGCGCCTGGCGGCGCCCCGCGGTCACCGCGCTGGCCGTCGTCCTCGTCGGCGCATCGATCCTCTACCTGGCGCGACGGGCCGGCTCCGGCCCCCGGCGGGCCGCGGCCGAGGTGGGGCCCGCGGGGGACGCCTCGCTGCCTCCGAATCCCGCATCCGTGGCGATCCTCCCCTTCCAGCTCCTGGGCGGGAGCCCGGGCGACCGCTACCTGGCCGCGGGTCTGGCCACCGACCTCGAGGTGCGCCTGGCCCGGGCCGGGGGGCTGCGCGTCGTGGGGCCCGAATGGGTCGAGGCCTCGTCCGATTCCAGCCCCTCCCCCGCCGAGCTCGCCCGCCGGCTGAACGTCCGGCTCCTCCTCTTCGGAACGGTCCAGCGGGGCGAGCACAGGATTCACGTCACCGCCCGCCTCGTCGAGCCGCGGACCGACCGGACGGTGTGGGCCGGCACCTACGACCGGCCGCAGGAGGAGCTCCTGACCCTTCAGGCCGACATCGCCGACCAGATCGCCGGAGCCACGACGGATCGGCTTCGGGGCGAGCAGCAGCGCAGGCTGAGGAGGAGCGGGACGACGAGCGCCGCGGCCTGGGACCTGTTCGCCAGGGGCCGCTACCTGGCGGATCAGGCCGCCACCGGCCCGGAGCGGATGCACGCCGACTCGCTGGTCCGGCGTGCGCTCGCGATCGACCCTCGTTTCGCCGCGGCCCTGGCCATCCACGCCTCGATCCTGGCCCGTGCCGGAGTGGCTCGCGATTCCGTCGTGAAGCTCGCCCGCCGCGCGGTTCAGCTCGGTCCCGACGATTATGCGACCCACCTCCAGCTCGGAAACATCCTGGTCGATCCCCCGCACCGGATCGCCGCCTACCTGCGGGCCCTGCGCCTCGAGCCCGCCGGAGGGCCCACGGCTCTGCACATCGCTGCAGCCTACGGGGAGCTGGGTCGATACGACCTCCAGACGCTGTGGTACGAGCGGGAGCTTGCAGAGATGCCGTTTCGCGGCCGGTTCTTCTACCTGCGCGGCTTCGGCCACTGGCTTCTCGGGGATCGGCCGGCGGCCGAGCACTGGCTGTGCGAGCGGGCCGGCCTCACGCCGGAGGATCCTTACTCCGCGGCCAACTGCGCGCAGTTCTACCTGTCCATCGGAGCTTACCGGAAGGCTCGCGCGACCATTCGCAGGGAGATCGAGCGGCGGCCCGACAGCCACTTCGCGCTCCCCGTGGCGGGCGACGTCGAGCTGTACGCGGGCCGATACCGGGATGCCGTCCGGTACTATCACCGGGCGCTGGCGGCGGGAGCGCGGGATGCCTACTGGGGCACGGTCGAGCCTTCCCGCGCATCCCTGCTCACGCCCCTGGGCTTCGCGTACCTGCGAACGGGCCGCGCGGACACGGCCCGGAGGCTCCTCGGGAAGGCGCGGCGCATGGAGGAGCGGACGATGCGCGGGCCCGACGCCAACAAGTACGTGGCCTACGACCTGGCCCGTATCGCCTCCGTGACGGGAGACACGGCCGGGGCACGCCGGTGGCTCCAGACGGCCCTCGGCCGGGGCTGGAAGTACGTGTACACCTTCTGGGGAGACCGCGACCCGATGCTGGCCCGGGTGCGGGACGCTCCGTGGTTCGTGCAGGCGATGGACACGATCCGGGCCGAACTGGACCGCCAGAGGCGCCGGGTCCTCTCGATCCCCGTGCCGGTCCCGGACAGCGTCTACCGCCGGATGCTGCACGAGGCGGACAGCCTCACGGCGGGGTTGTCATCGGAGGCCGCACCGGCCGGGTGATCGCGCTGGACGGATGCATCGGCGTCGCGGCGCGCGTCCCTATTCGCACGGAGGGAATCACGCTGACCTGGAACGTGACGTTCGGGGACAACCGTGTCACGTTCGGTCCAAAGGACTGCGGCCTCTATGCGGGAACGCCCCATCCCCTCGTCCAGGGGGAACCGGTTCGACGGCTCGCCGTCGATCTTCGGCCTGATGTTCCAGTCGGCCGAGGGCGGAGGGCAACCACTTCGTGTCGGGCGGGTCGCTCTCGGGGCTGCACCTGGAGTCGGGAACCGCCGGTGTCCGCATCGAGGGAAACACCCACCTGGCCACGGCTCCTTCCACCGACCCGAGGTTCGGCGGGATCCGCCTTCGGGACGGCGTGGACGTGACCGTGTCGTGCAACGTCGTGACGGGCCCGTGGACCGCGGGCCTGAGCCTGGCGTCCTGATTCCGACGGGTCCCGGCCACGGACCCACGCTGGCACTGGACCCCCGGATCGAGCTCGCGGGAAACGCCGGACGGGGCCTGGCGTGGTCGGCGGACGGAGAGGAGGTGTATTACGCGATCGCGTCGAACGGGATCGATGACACCGGGGCCGGCATCGCGGCCAGATCGGCCTCGTCCGCCTCCGCCCCGGAACGCACGCTCGCGGCAGATCGGGTCCCGGTCGCCCCCGAGCCCCCTCGTCAGGGGATGGCGCTGTGCGTCTGCTCCAGGACCCCGGCCGAGGCGCCCACCTTTCCCTCGACCCGGACCTTGCGCCCATCGTATCGCACGGGATCGGACAGCAGGTTTCCGATCCGGGTGGTCGAGCGGCGGCTCGCCTCCGTCGTTGTCGTACGTTGCGGAGGTCGGTACCGTGCAGGGTGGATCCACGTGCGGACTTCCCTTCACCCGGAGGAAGCGATGAGCGACGCAGCGGAGGTCCAGGCGTCCCTGGAGGAGACGCTCAAGACCGAGATTCTGCGAATGTACCAGGAAGTGGCGGAGACGCCCGACGCCGAATTCCATTTCTACCATGGGAGATCCGCGGCGGAGCTCTTCGACTACGATCCCGAGGAGCTGGAGGCCGCTCCCGAGGCCGCGGTGGACTCGTTCGCCGGAGTCGGCAATCCACACCTGCGGGCGGACATCCAGGTCGGGGACACGGTGCTGGACCTGGGGAGCGGCGCCGGGCTGGACGCGATCATCGCCGCGCGCAAGGTGGGGCCGACCGGAAAGGTGATCGGCGTGGATCTCAACCCGACGATGTGCGAGAAAGCGCGCGCGAGCGTGGAGGCGTCCGGGGCCCGGCTGGAGTGTCACGCGGTCCGGATGGAGGATCTGCCGCTCCCGCCCGACTCGGTCGACGTGGTGATCTCGAACGGGGTGATCAACCTCTCGTTCCGAAAGCGGCGGGTGATCGAGGAGATCTTCCGCGTGCTGAAGCCCGGCGGCCGGGCATCGATCACGGACATCGTGAGTGGGAAGCAGCTGTCGCAGTCCATCGTGAACGATCCGAAGCTGTGGGCCAGCTGAATCGGAGGAGCTCTCCTGGAAGGAGAGATGTTCCGGCTGTTCGAAGAGTCGGGGTTCACGGAGGTGAAGTCCGCGGTGGTGCCCGGCTTCCGGTTCCGCAAGGCGGCGACGCAGGGCATGGCCGAGGCGTACGGGGTGAAGGCGGTGATGATGACCGCTCGGAAGCCCGGGTGAGGGTGGGGGGGGCGCGGATCCCTCGGTGAAGCAGGGCGGTCGGTCCCACGGGCGCTCGGTGGGTCTCCGGGTCTTCGGCGTAGTGGCCCTCCGCTCGCCGGAGGAACCCGGGCCACAGCGCGAAGTGGTCCAGGAGCAGGACGATCGTGATGAACGCCAGGTAGGGGAGGTCGGGGGTCGTCACGGGAGGTTCTCCGGGCTGTCCTCCTCCCCCGCCAGGAACTCCCGGAAGTCCGGCCGTGTCATGGCCCCGAGCGAGAGGAGGGCCGCCGCGCCGCCGCACACGCCGAAGATGACCCCCACGTCCTTCCCGGTGAGGTCCCCGGCGATCCCGCCCAGGGCCATCCCGAGCGGCATGGCGGCCTGGCTCAGCGCCAGGGCCAGGCCCATGACCCGCCCCCGCATCTCGCCGGGCGTGCTGACCTGAAGGAGCGTGATCACGAACACGTTCACCATCCCCAGCCCGACTCCCATCAGGAAGCAGACGGCCAGCGCCAGGAGGGGGTCGCGGACGAGCCCGAGCACGGCGGTGAGCAGCCCCGCGCCCACGAGCGCGCCTCCGAGGACGGTGCTCCGGCGGCGGCCCTCCAGGCGCACGGCCCCGGCCACGAGCAGCCCGGCCACGCCCCCGGCGCTCAGGGCGGAGAGCAGGAAGCCGTACCAGTCCGCGTGGCGGCCCAGCTGGCCGGACACGTAGAAGGGGAGCAGCACGACGACCGGGACGACCAGGAAGTTGAAGCCGGAGGCGGTGATCACGAAGGCCCGCATCCCCGGGCGGCCCCAGACGTAGCGGAGGCCGGCCATCGTGTCCGCCCGGTAGACGGCCAGCGTCTCCCGCCACGAGCGCGTTCGCTCGGGGAGGCGCTGGGGGATGCGGATGAACATCTCGCTCCCCGCCGAGACCAGGAAGCTCACGCCGTCGACGAGGAAGAGGAGGGGCGCCCCCAGGACGCCGAACAGTACGCCGCCCACGGCCTGGCCGATGAAGCCGGATCCCTGCGCGGAGACCTGGCGGAGGGAGTTGGCCGCGGCCACGGAGGCGGGCGGGACCAGGTCGGGGATGGCCGCGCCGATGGCCGGCCGGAACACCGCGCCCACGGTGCCCGACAGGAGCGCCACGGCGAAGAGGACCCCCACGACCAGGGAGGTGGCGTCGGGCCGCAGGAAGAGCGCCGCCGCCACGGCCAGCACGGCCACTCCCCGCACCAGGTCCGAGAGCACGATGATGCCCCGGCGCGAGTGCCGGTCCGCCACCGTGCCGGCCACCGGGCCCAGGAGTACGGCGGGGAGCCCGCCCGCCAGCCCCAGCATGCCGAGCAGGGTGGCCGAGCCCGTGGCCTGCATGGTCCAGTACATCATGGCGATCGTGCTCGCCTGCGTCCCGAGCTGGCTCACCAGCTGGCCCTGCCACAGGAGGGTGAAGTCGCGGTTGAAGAGCCGGGCGGGCGCCGCGGAGGGCTCGGACGAGGGGGCAGCCGCGGCGGCGGGGGACGACGCTGCGGTCGGGGACGCCGCGGCGGCGGGCCCGGCGGGAGGCGGGACGGGGGCGGGGACGGTCACGGAGCGCTCGCCAGGAAGCGTCCCAGCATCCGGTCCACGAGAGGCTCGAGCGGAAACTGCCCGGGCTCGTCCGCCAGCTCGGGCTGCACGGCCAGGACGAGGGCCAGGCCGGTGAGCGCGCACTGGAAGGCCAGGGAATCCAACCGGGGGGCGTCGCTCCCCAGCTCGCCGAACAGGTCCGTGGCGGCGCACTGGAGCTCCCGCTCCCTCGCGAGCACGGTCCGCTCGATCCGCCTGATCTCGTCCTTCATGCCCGGCTGCAGCATGAGGGCGAAGGTGAGCCGGTAGGCCTCGGGGTGCTCCAGGACCACGCGGATCGTGCCCTCGAGCAGCCGGCGGAGCCGGGCGGAGGCCTCCTCGCCCTCCCGGACCGCGAGCAGGAGGTCCGCGTTCGCCTCCATCCGCTCTTCGATGATCGCCTCGAGCAGGGCGGTCTTGCTCTCGAAGTAGTTGTAGATGAGCCCCTTCGAGACGCCGGCCCGCCGGGCCACCTCCTCGACCGTGGTGCGGTGGAAGCCGGTCTCCCCGAAGGCCTCGAGCGCCCCGCGGAGGATCGCCTCGCGGGAGGCCTCCCGCATCCGGCGGTTGGTGGTGTCGCTGCGTGGTGGAGTCATGGGCCCTCGGGTCGCGGTGAAGGGTGGAAGCAAGGTAGTGTTGACCGACTGGTCAGTCAATCGGGTGCCGCGGCTCCAGGGGACCGGGAGGCGAGGGGGGCGGCGTTCACGCCTCCAATCGAGGCGCAGGCGCGGGTGGGCCGGCTAGCCTTCCTCGCCCGCTGCCGCTTCGAGCATGGCGCGCCACTCGCGCTCGATGCCCAGGTCCTCGGCCCAGCGCTCGATGTGGCCCCGGTCGAGCTCGCCGCCGCGCTGGAGGAGGATGGCCAGGGCGTCGCGGAGCTGTAGCTCCGACGAGCCTCTCCGAGCCCACTCGAGCTTGGCCACGATCAGGTCCTCGGCCGTCACCAGCGGCACGTCCAGGTCGGCGAGACGGACACGGCGACGACGGCCGAACTCGGTGCGGCTGAAGGGGCGGTCCTTCCGGATGAGCCAGTCCACCTTCCAGCCCGACGCCGGGTCCACCGCGTTGAACTGGCCCTGGCCCTCGAGCGCCTCGCGGGCGGCCTCGTGACTCACGTACCACCCCTCGGCGTCCAGGCGCTCGAGCAGGGCGCCGATCTCCTCGGAAGAGACCTCGATGACGAGGTCGATGTCGCGAGTCGCGCGCGGCTCCGCGTAGTAGGCGGCTGCGATCGAGCCCGTGAGCATGTAGGGGATCCCGAGGTCCTCGAGCAGGGTGACGACGCGGTGGAGGAAGGCTTCGAGCGTCACCGGGTCCCGTCCACGTGCACGCCGTACACCTGAGCGATGAAGCGCGCGATCAGCTCGGACTCCGTGGCGTCGGGGAGCGATGCGCGAAGCCCGGACAGCCGGATCCTCCGCATCGAATCGCTCATCTCCAGCGCGGCCTGGACGCGCTCGGCCGGGTCCAGGCGTCCGAGCGCAGACCTCCGGGCGTCCGCCGCATCCCGGGTCGTGTCGAGAGGTCTCGAGAGCATGGGCACAATGTAGGAGAGGTCGGCGGCGCGGGCGACGTGGGCGTGTGGGGCGGCGCTCCTCCGAAGCCGCCGCGTTGACGCCCCGGTGACGCGCGGCCGGAACGTGGTAGAGTCGGCGAGGGGGTGGGGCGCGCTCCCCGGGATCCGCGGTCCGTTGACATGTGAAGTACATGGACACATGCTAAACGCATGTCCAGGATGGTGCAGATCCGGAACGTGCCCGAGGCGCTCCACCGGGAGCTCAAGGCCCGCGCGGCCCGGGCGGGGATGTCGCTCTCCGACTACCTGACGGGCATCCTCGAGCGGGCCGTCGAGCGGGCCACGCCCGAGGAGATGCGGGAGCGGCTGGGGGGCCGCACGCCGGTGCGCCCGTCCGAGGCTCCGGCCGAGGCGGTCCGCGCCGAGCGCGACGCCCGGTGATCGTCCCGGACGCGTCGGCGCTGCTCGAGGTGCTGCTCCGCACGTCGGCCGGCCGCGAGCTCGGGGAGCGCCTCCTCGCGCCGGGGGAGACGCTGCACGCTCCCCACCTGGTGGACGTCGAGGTGGCGCAGGTGCTCCGCCGCTACCGGGCGGCCGGGGAGCTGGCGGAGGAGCGCGCCCGGGAGGCTTTGGACGACCAGCGGCGCATGCCCCTCGAGCGCTACGGGCACAGACTCCTCCTCGGGCGCATGTGGGAGCTTCGCGCGAACGCGACCGCGTACGACGCGGCCTACCTCGCGCTCGCCGAGGCGCTGGACGCCCCTCTGGTGACGAGGGACGCGGCCCTGGCCTCGGTGCCCGGCTGCCGGGCGGTCGTGGAGGTGGTGTAAGGGCGGCGGGGACGGTTCCGCGGAACCGCGAGAAGGGCTGTCGGTGAGGACCGCTCAGGCCGGAGCCACCCAGCCGTACGTGCTCCGGACGGGATTCCCCTCGCCGGCCGCCTCGGTCCAGGCCGTGAGGGCGCGGACGTGAGCCGCCAGGTCGGGGGGCGGGATGGCCGGCGAGAGGAAGAGGACCCCGGGGAACGTCCGGTTCCTGCGGGCCAGCTCCTCCACGAGCGGGGCAAAGTCCTGGTAGTTCCGCGTCACCACGACCCTCCCGGCCTCCGCGGCGGCCAGCAGGAGATCGAGGTCGTCGGCGCCGCCCGGGCCCTCGTCCCCGGCGTGGATGGCTTCGATCCCCGCCTCGCGGAGACGGGCGCAGGCGGCGTGTCGCTGCCGTGCCCGATCCGGACGGACTCGGCGGGGACGGGGAGCCACGGGCGACCCCGCACGCCCGCCCCTCGCGAGCCTTGCCCGGCGCGCCCGCGAATTCCCATGTTGCCGGGCTGTTCGACATCGTCCGCTCGGATGGAGGCGACACATGCGTGGTTACGCGGTGGTCCTCGTCATCCTCGCGGCGGCCGTGGGGACGGGTTGCGGTGGCAGGGAAGCGGTCGCGGCGAGCAGGCCGGCTCCGGCCGGCACGGACACGACGCCGGCGTCGGAGACGTACCCGGACACGACCGGTCTGGCGCTGTGGGCGTTCCTCGACTCGTCGGATTTCCGGACGTGGCCTCTGTGGCCGGGCAAGGGGAGGTTCTTCCCGGGGGAGCAGCCGCACGGGGCGCTCCTCACCGTCTTCGTGGAGCCCGGCGTCCGCGACGCGCTCCTGGACGGGGCCGAGCGGATGCCGCCGCGCGCCGTGATCGTGAAGGAGAACTACGGCCCCGACAGCACGCTCCGGGCGCACACGGTCATGTACAAGGTCCCCGGCTACGACCCGCAGCACCACGACTGGTTCTGGGGGCAGTACGCGCCCGACGGGAAGGTCCTCGCCGCCGGACGCGTGCAGCTGTGCTGGCAGTGCCACGAGGTCGCGGCGCCCTACGACGACCTGTGGATCCTCAGGGACGAGGCTTATCTGCGGAGGCTGAACTCGGGGCGGTGACCCCGCCGGTCCCTACTCCCCGCCGACCTCGTTCGCCGCCGGGAAGGGCCGCACGGGGTAGGGGCCGGGCACCCCGAGGCCCGGCTCCTTCTGGTGGTAGAAGCCGGCCCAGAAGTCCGGCGGGCCCTCGCTCTCCTTCACGAGGTTGTGCACGGGCTTCAGGCCGCGCTTGAGGTAGGCCGCGATGGCCCACAGGTCCGCGTCGCGCATGTGCCTCCAGGCCATCCACGGCATGGGCACGGCCAGGTAGTGCGGGTGGAGGGGGAAGTTCCCCTCGCCCGGCGTGGTCGAGGTGATGTCGACGTCCGGGGTGTCCTCGGGGCGCAGGCCGAAGCGGAGCGCGTTGAAGATCTGGCGCTCGGTGAACCGGCCCAGGCCCGTCTCGTTGTCGGGCGTCAGGTTCCGGGGATAGGTGTGCCAGCAGGGCTCGGCGCCGGGCTCCAGGTAGCAGGGTCCGATCAGGAACTGCTGCTCGGGCACTTCGAGACCGGCCAGCCACCCGGGCCGGCCCGGATCGTCGTCGCCGCCGTGGCATCCTCCACAGGCGTGGGTGACGACCAGGTAGCGGCCCCGGAGGACCTGCGAGTCGGCGAAGGCGGAGGCGCGCTCCGTGGCGGCGGGCGCGGGCGCCGCGGCCGTCCCGACGGCCACGCCGGCCCGGGCGCTCTCCCCCGGTGAAGCCGCCGCCACGGCGACCGCCGCTCCGGCCGCGACCACCACCAGGCCCATCACCCCACGGATCATCGAGTCCTTCGTACCGCGCATGCCCGCCTCCCTCAGTAGACCTGTAGAATGCCCATCATCCCCTCGTCCTCGTGGTCGAGGATGTGGCAGTGGTACATCCACTTTCCCGGAAAATCATCGAAGCGGACCACGATCCGCACCGACGAGTGCTTGGGCACGTTCACGGTGTCCTTCCAGCTCGGGAACGGCTCGGGCACCCCGTCGCGGTCCAGCACCTGGAAGCGGAAGCCGTGCAGGTGGAAGGGGTGGTCCATGCCGACCACGTTCTGGACGCTCCAGATCTCGGTGGTGCCCAGGCGCGAGCGGATGTCCACGCGGCCCAGGTCCATGTGCTTCCCGTCGATCATGCCCTGGGACATGACGATCGTGCGCCGCTGTTCGATGTCGGTGGTGTCCAGCCGGGGCACCGGCCGCAACTCGGCCGGGATCGGGGCGGACGTCACGGCCGGCCCGTGCGTGGTCTCGAGCGTGAGGAGCGTGCGCGTGCCGTTCCAGCCGGCGGGCCGCGTCTGCGGCATGTACCGGTCGTAGGGCAGGTCCTCGAGGACGCTCCGGCTACCGGGCGGCCCCGGAGCCCGCACCAGGACCTCCACGCGGCCACTGTTGGCGAGCACGATCTCGGGCACCTCGACCGGGCGGTCGAACAGCCCGCCGTCGCTGCCCACGTGGACCAGGGGCTGCCCCGGCACGGCCAGGCGGTAGACGCGGGCGGCCGAGGCGTCCACGATCCGCCAGCGCTCCACCTGGCCGCGCCGCAGCGGGACGGTCGGGTTCACCTGCCCGTTCACGAACAGGACGGGGCCCTCCCGGCCGTTCTCGAGGTCGATCCCCTCCTGGATCGAGCCGGGCTCGGGGAAGGACACCGAGCCGTCCGGCGCGAAGCGGTCGTCGGAGAGGACGAGGAGCTTCTCCGGGATGCCCGCCTCGGCCAGCGGGTCGTTCCGGGCGCGGATGATCATCGCGCCGAACAGCCCCATGGCCACCTGGTGGGTCGTCCGCCTGTCCGGGTGGGGATGGTACCAGTACGTGCCCGCCTCGCCCGGCGGGATGCGGAACACGTAGTCGTAGGACGCGCCCGGCGCGACCAGCCGCAGGGGGCTCCCGTCCATGTCGATGGCCAGGTGGAGCCCGTGCCAGTGCACGGTCGTCGGCTCGGGGAGCGCGTTGTGGAAGTGGACGATGACGCTGTCGCCCTCGTGCACGTCCAGCGTGGGCCCGGGGACCGAGCCGTTGTAGGCCCACGCCTCGACGCGCGGCCCGCCCGGGACGAGCCTGAGGCGGGCGGGGGCGGCCGTGAGGTCCACGTCCACCACGCCGGGGACGGAGGAGCGGTCGGGGAGGACCGGTGGCTCGCGGAGCGTGTCGGCGGGAGCGGGCACCTGTGCCGCCGCGGGGTGCGCGGGCGGCATGACCAGGGTCACGGCTCCGAGCAGGCACAGCGCCAGGCGTCGCATGCACGACCTTCGCAGAGGGACGAAAGCCCGGGATTCGGCGTGGCAAAACATGTATCGCCCCGACGATGCCGGGTGTCAAGGGACCGCCCCCGGGAGGAACAGCTCCTCCCGGGCCACTTCACGTGTCGCCGGCGCTCCGCCGAGTCCCTAGACTCCCGGGTGCGAGAGGCCCGGCCATCCCCTCACCCGGAGAACGCATCATGCGCCCCGTCCTCGGCTTCCTGCTCGGCTCGCTCGTCCTCGTCTCCGCGCCGCCCGTCGCCGCGCAGGCCCCGGCTTCCGCGCGGGACTCGGTGGCGCGCGTGCTCGACGACTTCCACGACGCCGCCTCGCACGCCGACCTCGAGCGCTACTTCTCGCACTTCGCTCCGAATGCGGTCTTCATCGGCACCGACGCCGGCGAGCGCTGGACGGTGCCGGAGTTCCGGACCTACGCGAAGCGCCGCTTCGACGCGGGCGAGGGGTGGACCTACGAGCCCCGCGTGCGGCACGTCGACTTCTCGCCCGACGGGAAGGCGGCCTGGTTCGACGAGATCCTCGACAACGAGCACTACGGCACGACGCGGAGCACCGGGGTCCTCCTGCGCGAGGACGGCGCGTGGAAGATCGCCCAGTACCACCTCACGATCCCGATCCCGAACGAGCTGGCGGACCGGGTGGTGCAGATGATCCGGGAGCACGCGCGGGGGTCGGGGCAGGCTACGGAGCGCGGTTCTCGCCCCCGACCGTGAACGCGTCCGTCTCGAGCCGGGCTGTGAGGGTCCGCGGGTGCGGGGAGGCTCGAGGCGCACGGTCGGCCCCGGGGGAGCAGGACGGGCACCCGGCGGCCATGGCGGTCAGGACGGTCCGTCGGCCCCCGAAGGGCTCAGGGTGGCCCGGTCGGGGTTCCGCCCGTATTCCTGCAGGGCGCGGCGTCGCCGGAGCAGGTCCCAGTAGCGGTCCTGCTCGGTGCCGATCGCGGCGAGGCGCGCTTCGTCGCCCTCGCTCATCGAGCCGCCGTAGAGGTCCTGTCCCTCCTCGGCCAGCCGTCCGATCGTCTCGATCAACTCCCTGTCGGTCGTGGGCTCGGACATGATGCTCATCCTCGCGCGGGGGTCGGCGGTCCCGGGGTCGTCCCCGGCGGTGCGGAAGGCGGCGAGAGGTTCGCCGCGGGCACTCCGGCCGTGTCGATCGTCCGCCGCACTGAATATACGGGTCCGGGTGGCGGGCCGCCCACGTCGCCTGTGGGACGACCCCACGCCCGGGCCTTCCGCCGCGGTCAGCTCGTCTCGTGCGCCTCCGCCGACGCGGGCGGGAAGCCGGGGTCCCGCAGGAGCGCCCTGAACTCCGGCTCGTCCCGGAGCGGATCCCACGAGGGCTCGAGCTTCAGGAGCCCCTTCGACACGGTCATCCCGGCCGGCATGTCCATCAGCCTGTGCAGCAGCTCGATCGCCTGCCGCTTCTGGCCGACCCGGACGTAGATCTCGGCGAGCCACGTCAGGATGGCGGGACCGGTGACGGCGTCACGGCTCACCGGCAGGAGCTCGGCGGCGCGCCGCCCCTCCGCCACGGCCTCCTCCTTCCGGCCCAGCCCCGCGTCGGCCAGCGCCAGGGTCAGGTGGACGTCCGCGTCCCCGGAGCTCCTGCCGAGCGCGGCACGGGCCCGGGAGCGGACCTCGGTCCAGGTCTCGCGGGCCGCGTCCGCCCGGCCCGCGGCGGCCTGGGCCCGGGCCAGGAAGACGAGGCGGGGGAGGACCACGTTGCTGGCGGTGTTCCACTCGCGCGCCGTGTCCTCGCGCGCGGCCTCGACGGCGCGCGGGAAATCGTGCTCGAACCAGGCCAGGTAGTACCGGTCCATGCCGGAGGTACGGTACACCTCGCTGCCGGGGGCCTCGGCGGCCAGGGCCGAGCGGACCGGCTCCAGGTCGCCCGTGGCGAAGGCCGCGTTCCACGAGCGGTCCGACCGGACGGACAGCAGGCTCGGATCCACGACCTGGACCCGGGCCATGGCCGAGTCCGCCGCCCGGTACAGGCGGAGGAGCCGGTCGGTGAGGGCCAGCTGGTAGAGGGGCCCGGGTTGGCGCGGGTCGAGGAGGGCGGCCCGCCGGAAGCCGTCCGCGGCCTTCCGGAGGTCGCCCTGTCGGCGCTCGACCGCGGCCAGGAGGAGCTCGACGTCGACGCTGTTGGGGAGGGAGCGGCGGGCGAGCTCCAGCTCGTGGATGGCGCCGGCGTAATCCCGGTGTCCCCAGTAGGCGATCAGGGCCCGGGCCCGGTGTCCCTCTCCGAGATCCGGCTGAAGGGCCAGCGCGCTGTCGGCCGCCGCCCGGGCCGCCGCCAGCCGGGCCTCCGTGCGGTCGGGCGCGAAGAAGTACAGCAGCATGTGCGCCCGGGCGAGCCCGGCCGCGGCCAGGGCGAAGCCCGGATCGCGCTCGAGCGCCTGCCGGAGGAGGGGAATCGCGGGCGGCACCTCCTGGGTGACCAGCGTGTTGTCGTCGTACGCGCGGCGCAGGTGGAGGTCGGCCCGGAGGTAGAGGTCGTAGGCCCCGGCGTTCATCGTGGGCGGGGCCGCCACCCGCTGGCGCTCGGTGGGCGTGAGCCTGGCCTGGAGCGCGTCGGCCACGCGCGTCGCCACCTCGCCCTCCACCCCGAAGACGTTGTCGAGCGTGCGAGTGTAATACTCGGCCCACAGGTGGTCGTTGGTGCGGGCGTCGATGAGCTGCAGGTTGATCAGCACCTGCTTCCCCGCGCGCTGCACGCTCCCCTCGAGCACGGTGGCCACGCCCAGCTCCTGCCCGATCGTCCGCAGGTCCTCGGGCTGGCTCGCGTAGCGCTCCGTGGAGGTGCGGGAGATGACGCGGATGTCCCCGAGACCGGCCAGCTTGGTGAGGATCATGTCCTGCATGCCGCTGGCGAAGTAGGCATTGGCGCTGTCCGCGCTCAGGCTCTCGAACGGAAGGACCGCGATCGAGCGGGCCGGGATGGAGTCGAAGGCGGCGGACGCCGCGGAGGCGCCCGACCCGGCGGCCTCCCGCGAAGGGCCGCTCCGCGGGGTGGCGAACTGTCGCCAGGCCAGCATGCCGGCCGCGGCCGCGAGCGCGGCCACGGTCGCGTAGCTGAGGGTCCGTCCGACGCGGCGCCGCTCCTCCGGGGGGCGCGCTCGCGCGTCGCCCGCCGGGACCGTGCGGCGGACGCCCTCCGGGGTGATCTCATACGCCCACGCCAGGAGGAGCGCGACCGGGAGGAAGAGCGCGACGAGCCCGAGCACCACGCGCAGCGTCCATGGCGGGGCGCCGAACGCCGGGAGCGCGATCGAGGCGAGCTGGACCAGGAGCCAGCCGGTGACCACGTAGGCCACGGCGACGCGCCAGATGTGGCGCCGCCTGAGCTCGCGGAACAGGTCGGATCCGCTCATGCCAGTCCATCCGCGCGGGCGGCCCCGCGGAAGCGCGCGGGAAGGGGCGGGAAAAGCGTCACCACCCAGTCTAGATTCGAAACCTCGACCACGCAACGGGCCGGCGGGCGCATCCCCTTCGCTGCGCGGGCCCGCCGACGTCCCGGAGGCGCGGCTAGCGCGCCGGCGCGAAGTCCCTGAGGTGCGCCACGGTGGGCGCGTCGAGCGCCTTCAGGACCGCGACCACGAGGTCCACCGTGGCGTCGAAGTCCTTCCGGTCCATGACGCCGTTGTGGGCGTGCGTATAGCGGACGGGGACGACGATGTTCACGGTGGGCGCGCCCCCGGCCGCCTTCTGCATCTCGGCGGAGTCGTCGCCGTATCCCTGCACCAGGTCCAGCTGCAGGGGGATGTCGTGGTCGGCGGCGACCTTCTTCACCAGGTCGACGAGAGCCTGGTTGGGGATCTCGCTGAAGTCGTACAGGAAGAGCCCCGGCCCCGCCCCCAGGCGCACCTGGCTCCGCTCCGGACGGGACCACGGCTGGTCCCCGGTCACGCCTCCCTCGAGCGCGATGCCCACGTCCGGGGCCACGACCTCCGAGGCCGTGTGCGCCCCTCGCAGCCCCACCTCCTCCTGCACGGTGGCCGCGTAGAACATGCGGTTGGGGTGTCCCTGGTCGTGGAGGCGCCGCATGACCTCCAGGAGAACCGCCAGGCCCGCACGGTCGTCCCACGCCTTGCCCACGTAACGCCCGGTGCCGTTGAGCTCCCGGAAGGGCGCGTCGGGCACCACGGCGTCACCGGGGCCGATGCCCAGCGCCCGCACCTCCTCGGCGGTGCTGGCGCCCACGTCCAGGTAGACGCTCTCCCGCGGGAAGACCCGGCCCCGCTCGTCCGAGGGGAGGAGGTGGACGTCGCGGATCCCCGTCACGGCGCGGACCGGGCCCCGGGAGCCCATGATGATCCAGCGCTGATCCACCAGCGCCTGGTCGAGCCAGCCGCCCAGCATCTGCATGCTGAGGTACCCGTCGGGGCGGATCCGGCGGACCATGCCGCCCAGCTCGTCCATGTGAGCGTCGAGCATCACGCGGGGGCCGCTCCCGCCCTGGATGGCGATGACCGAGCCCAGGCCGTCGTAGCGCAGGCTGTCGGCGTACGGCTTCATGTGCTCGACCACCAGCGCCCGCACGGGCCCCTCGAGGCCCGACGGGCCCGGCGCCTCCGACAGCTCCTTCAGGAGGTTCTCGACCCGGTCGGGCCGGGCCGCCGCCTGGGCCGCCGCCGGCCGGGGCGCGGCGAAGGCCGCCAGGCCCGCCAGGACACAGGCGGCCGCCGCCGTGAGAGTCCTTCTCCTCGTCATGATCTCCCTCCCCATCCTTCCCCGGGCTCCATCGGGCCCGGCCCTCCCGGCCCGCTCGCCGATCGGGGACCACCGTAGGCTCGGAGAGACGGGCGGACAAGAGACGGTCCGCTCACAGCCCCGCCAGCCACTCGTCGTCCGAGCCCTGCGGGAGGTCATCGAACAGGTAGGTGCTGAGGTAGCGTTCCCCGGTGTCCGGGAGCATGGCCAGGAGCACCGAGCCGGGCTCCATCTCCGCGGCCAGCTCCAGGGCCACCGCGGCGGTGGCGCCCGAGGAGATGCCGACGAAGATGCCCTCGCGGGCGGCCAGGTCCCGGGCCACCTCGCGCGCCCGCTCGGCGCTCACCGTGCGGACCTCGTCCACCACGTCCCGGTTCAGGACCTCCGGGACGAAGTCGGGCACCCAGCCCTGGATCTTGTGGGAGTGGAACTCGGCGCCCTCGAGGAGCGAGGCCTCCTCCGGCTCGCCCACGACGATCCTCGTCTCCGGGCGCGCGAGCTTCAGCATCTCGCCCACGCCGGTCAGCGTGCCGCCGGTGCCCCAGCCCGTCACCCAGGCGTCCAGGCGCCGGCCGGCGAAGTCCCGGAGGATCTCGGCGGCGGTGGTCTGGCGGTGGAAGGCGGGATTGGCCGGATTCCGGAACTGCCGGGCCAGGAACCAGCCGTGCTCGGCGGCCAGCGCCTCGGCCCTCCGCACCATGCCGGTGCCGCTCTCGGCCGCCGGGGTGAGAATCACCTTCGCCCCGAGCGCGCGCATGATCTGGCGTCGCTCGACGGAGAAGGAGTCGGCCATCACGGCCACGAACGGGTGGCCGCGGGCGGCGCACATCATGGCCAGGCCGATCCCGGTGTTCCCGGAGGTGGCCTCGACGACGGTCTGGCCGGGCTCCAGCTCGCCGGACTTCTCCGCGTCGTCGATGACCGCGAAGGCGAGGCGGTCCTTCACCGAGCCGGTGGGGTTGAACGCCTCCACCTTCACGAACACGTCCACCCCCTCGGGGGCGATGTGGTTGAGGCGGACGATCGGGGTGTCGCCGACGGTGTCGGCGATGCTGTCGTAGATCATGGTCCTCTCCGCGTGGGGGTCATGGGGCCGGGATGAGCATACACCGGACCGCGGGATCCGGGGGCTTGACTGCTCGCCGTGGAGTGTGTAGTATATAGTACACATGAACGGACAGAGGACGGACCGGAAGGGCGAGCCCCACACCCTGGGCTCCTTCCTGCGCGAGCGCCGCGAGGCGCTCAGGGCGGAGGACCCGCGCTTCTCGCTGCGGAAGGTGGCGGGGAGGGTGGGGATCGAGCCCAGCTACCTGAGCAAGGTGGAGCGGGACATCGGCTCGCCGCCGGCCGAGGACACGCTCGTCCGCCTGGCGGGGGAGCTGGAGGTCGAGCCGGACGTGGTCCTGGCCCTGGCCGGGAAGATCTCCTCGGACCTCAGGGAGGCGATCCGCCGCCGGCCGCTCCTGTTCGGGGAGCTCATCCGGGAGCTGAAGGACGCGCCCGACCGGGCGGTGCTCAGGGTCGTGCGGGAGGTGCGGGACGGAGAGTGGTGAGAGAGAGGGAGATGACGCAGCGATGAAGGAGGACGGTATGATCGAGCTGAGAGACGACGCGCTGGAGTTCTCGTTCCCGGAGGTGCACCCGGAGGCCAGGCTCCGGGTCGCGTTCCAGCGGACGCTCCGGATCCCGGACGACGATCGCGACCACCCGCTGCCTCCGGGCCTCGGCCGCTTCCCGCTCCGGCACGTGGACGACGCCGGCGAGCGCGTGCCGGCCGAGTGGCTCCGCCGCGGCGGCGTCATGCTCCCGATGTACCAGTCCGAGGCCATGTGGCTGAACTTCACGGCGCGCTCGGACTACCCGTTCGCGCTCAAGGTGGCGGCCGGAAAGGTGAACGCGGCCACGGGCGAGGCGTGGGTGGACGGGCTCCACCGCGGCCCCCAGGACTACCTGGTCGTCCCGGGCCAGCCGTGGCTGGACGGCTACGCGGTGGAGAAGGGCGTCATCCGCCAGTTCGTGGCCATGCCGCTCGGCGAGGGCTACACGGCCGAGGAGCAGATCTTCGGCACGGACGAGCACGGCGGCGTCCAGCTCCTGGCGTGCCCGATGAAGCGGGAGGTGTACGAGCGGAAGGTGGCGGGGCCAGCCCGGCGGTTCGAGGACCAGATGTCCGCGATGAACCGCGTCTGCGCGCCCGTGCAGTCCTCTCGCTCCGACATGGGCCTCGCCCCGGGCGGCCGCATGCGCCAGGAGATCTACGAGGACGAGTGGGAGCTGGAGGACTGGGACCAGCGGCGGGGGAGCCGCTGCTTCGTGCAGCTCACCAACTCGCTCGTGTGGCGGGCGATCACGGGGGAGGAGCCGCCCACGACGCCCCCGACCGCCAGGGAGTACACGAAGGCCGGGCTCCCGTGGTTCGACTACTACGCGGCCGACCGGGAGGCGCTCGAGGGCTCGGAGGTGCTCGCGAAGCTCAGGAGCGTGCTCGAGGAGGGGAAGCGTCGCGGACGCTCGCCGCTCCCCGAGAACGAGCCCGTCGACGGAGAGAGGGTGGTCCCGATCCGCGAGCGGCGGCGGGACCGTGCCGGCGTGCGGGAAGGGAGCTGGTAGGGGACGGTTCCGCGGAACCGCCCGGGGAGGCGGAGCGGTTCCGCGGAACCGCGGCGGGGCTCGGGCGGGGTCCGGGCGGGGCTACGCCGCTCCCGCCCCTTCCGCCGCGCGGAGCATCGCCTCGAGGCTGGCCTCTACGTCCTCGTCGGTGGTCGCCCACGAGGAGACGCTGATCCGCATGGCCCGGCGGCCGTGCCAGGTCGTGCCGCCGCACCAGCAGGTGCCGTCCTCCTGCAGGCGGCGGATGACCTCGTCGGTGGTCCCGGGGTCGCCGAAGCTTACGAGGACCTGGTTCAGGACCACGTCGTTCAGGATCTCGAAGCCCGCCTCCTCGAGGCCGGAGGCGAAGCGGCGGGCGTGGCGGCAGGAGCCCTCCACCAGGTCGGCCAGGCCCCGCCGGCCCAGCGTGCGGAGCGCGGCCCACACCTCGACGCCCCTGGCGCGGCGCGACATCTCGGGCGTGAACGAGTAGGGCTCGCGCCGCTCGCCGAAGACCAGGTAGCTGGCGCTCACGACCATGGCGCGCCGCAGGGCCTCCGGCTCCCGGCAGATGGCCATGCCGCAGTCCTGGGGGACGTTCAGCCACTTGTGGGCGTCCAGGCACCAGGAGTCGGCGAGCTCGACGCCGCGGGCCAGCCGCTCCAGCTCGGGGGAGACCCGGGCCCACAGCCCGAACGCGCCGTCCACGTGGATCCAGGCGCCGGCCTCGCGGGCCCTCCCGCACAGCTCCTCGGCCGGATCGAAGGCGCCCGAGTCCACGTTCCCCGCCTGGATGCAGAGGAGCGTCGACCCGGTGAGGGGAGGGAGGGCGTCCGGGCGCATGCGGCCCTGGTCGTCCACCGGCACGCGGACCACCCGCTCGCGGCCCAGGCCCAGGATGCCGAGGCCCTTGAGGAGGCTCACGTGGACCTCCTCGCCGACCACCACCGTGATCTCCGGCGCCCCGTACAGGCCCTTCGCCTCGACGTCCCATCCCATGCGCTCGAGCAGGGCGTGACGGCCGGCGGCGAGCCCGCACAGGTTGGCGGCGGTGGCGCCGGTCACGAAGCCGACGCCGGCATCGGCGGGCAGCCCGAGGAGGTCCAGGGTCCAGCGGAGGGCGGTCTCCTCGAGGGCCGCGCACCCCGGGGCGAGCGCCACCGCGCCGGCGTTCTGGTCCCAGGCGCCGGCCAGCCAGTTCGCGGCCACCGTGGCCGGGAGGGCGCCGCCCACCACGAAGCCGAAGTAGCGGCCGCCCGTCGTGGCCACCGTGGCGGGCGAGCCGACCCCGTCCAGGAGCGCCAGGGTCTCCGCGGGATCCGTGGGCGCGTCGGGGAGGGGCTCGTCCAGGCGCGAGAGCGCCTCGAGGGCGGCGGCGTCGGGGGCCACGGCGCGGCCGGGGAGCCTCTCCAGGTAGCGGACCGAGCGCTCGGCGGCGTCGCGGAGGAGGGGGGCGGGCGAGGCCGGGGCGGGGGCGGAGGTCGCTCCGGGATCGGAGGAGGACACGGACGACATACGGGGTGCTCCTGTCGGTTCTGGGATGCGGACGGGCCGCCGGCGTGGGTGCGCCGCGCGGCCGGAATCGGCTCAACGTACGGGCCGCGGCGAACCCGGACGAGGGACCTCCCCGGGGCCCGGCCTGTCCGGACATCCGCGTCCCCCGTAACGTGGGCCCGTCGCCGCCCGTCCCGGGCCGCGGGGCCGGGACCGGGGCCCCGTTCTCACCTCCGGACCGAGGCCGAGCATGGACCAGGAGGACCACCGTCCCGACGCCGACGCGAGCGAGACGCCCGGACGCGCGGAGCCGGCGCCGGTGGACCCGGCCCGCCGGCTCCGGTTCCCCCACCCCCTGACGCTCCTGGTGGCGTGCGTGCTCGTGGCGGCCGCCCTCTCCTGGGTGCTCGCCCCGGGCGCGTACGAACGGAGGGAGGACCCGGACACGGGACGCACCGTGGTGGTGGCGGGCACCTACCACGCCGTCGAGCCCGCGCCCGTGGGCCCCTTCCGGGCGATGGTGGACATCCCCCGGGGCCTGGCGGACGCGTCTGGCGTGGTCTTCCTCATCTTCCTCATCGGGGGCGCCTTCACGGTGGTGGACGAGACCGGGGCGCTCCGGAGCGGCACGGGGTGGCTGGTGGGCCGGCTGCGGGGCCGCGACGTCCTCCTGATCCCGGCCGTGGCGCTGTTCTTCGCCGCGGGCGGCGCGCTGGAGAACATGCAGGAGGAGATCATCGCCCTCGTGCCGGTGCTCCTGGTCCTCACCTCGCGCGTGGGCTTCGAGCCGCTGGTGGCGGTGGCCATGAGCGGCGGGTCCGCCATGGTGGCGTCGGCCTTCAGCCCCATCAACCCCTTCCAGGTGGGCATCGCCCAGAAGGTGGCCCAGCTCCCGCTCCTCTCGGGCTGGGCCTTCCGCACGCTCCTCCTGGCCCTGGCCCTGGCCCTGGCGTTCTGGATCGGCGGGACCATGCGCTACGCCCTGCGCACCCGGGGGCGGCCCGCCGCGAGCGCGGACCCGCCGGCAGCCGGAGGGGCCCGGCTCCCGCGCCGCCACCTGCTCGTCCTCGGACTCGTGGTCGCGACCTTCGCGGTGCTGGTCGCCGGGCTCCTGAGCTGGGGGTGGGGCTTCGACGAGATGGCGGCCGCCTTCTTCATCATGGGCGCCGCGGCCGGGATCGTGGGGAGGCTGGGCGTGGAGGGGACGGCCCGGGCCTACGTGAAGGGCTTCCGCGACATGGCCTATGCGGCGCTCCTGGTGGGCTTCGCCCGGGCCATCTTCATCGTCCTCCAGGACGGCCGCATCGTGGACACGATCGTGCACGGCCTGTTCACCCCGATCCAGGGGCTCTCCCCGGCCCTGTCGGGCCTGGGGATGATGCTGGCCCACGTGGCCGTGCACGTGCCCGTGCCGTCGGTGAGCGGGCACGCGGTCCTCACGATGCCCATCCTGGTGCCCCTCTCGGACCTCCTGGGGCTCACGCGGCAGGTGGCGGTCCTGGCCTACCAGATGGGCGCCGGCCTCACGGACATGATCACGCCCACCAACGGCGCCCTCCTCGCGCTCCTGGCGGCCGGGGGCGTGTCCTACCGCGAGTGGTTCCCGTTCGTCGTGCCCCGCTACCTGGCCCTCCTGGGGCTGGGCGGAGCGGCGGTGATGGCGGGCGCGCTGGCGGGGTGGGGGGGCTGAGGGCGGAAGGACGCGCCCTCCCGGGTCCCCTCTCAGCCCCCGAGCGCCGCCAGCGCCTCCCGCACCTGCTCGACCTGCCCGCGGAGGGCGGGCTCGGGCCGGGTGCGGAGGGCCAGGTAGCGGCGGTAGGCGTCGACGGCCTCGGCCGTGTCGCCGACCTCGGCCGCCAGGCGGCCGCGCTCCCGGAGGACGGTCGACATGTAGTGGGGTCCCGTCGCCGCGGCGAGGCGCATCGCGGTCAGGGCGGCCTCCGGATCTCCCCGCCGCTCGAGCAGCCTGGCCGCGACGAGGTACCCCTCGCTGTGCACCCAATGGTGTTCCGGAGCATCGCCCCGGTTCCGGGCGAGGCTGTCGAGCCGGGCCCCCGCGTCCGCCGCCCCGGTCTCGGCGTCGCGCCAGGCGGTCAGGACGCGGGTGCAGTAGCGCGCGTCCGCATCGTGGGAAAGGCGATGACCGTCCACGAGCGCCCGCAGCCTCCGGAGGAGCGAGCTGGCACGGGCCGTGTCTCCGACGGAGAGACGCCACTGGCCAAGGACGCAGAGCCCATCCGGGATCCCGGTCGCCCCCGAACCGGCCGGCTCGGCTGCGAGGAGCCCCGCGACGGTGCCCGCCCATCCCGCCGCCCGTCGCCGGTCCCCGTCCCACCACAGCGCGTAGCGGATCCGCCACGCCAGGTAGGTGAGGGTGTCCTCGTGGAAGGCCCGGACGTAGGCGTCCCCGATCGGCGCGGCGTGCGCGGGGCGCCCGGCGTCGAGCTCGACATCGTGGAGAACGGCGGCGCCCCCCCTGCCGAGGGCCTCGAGCTTCCACCTGTATTCCCGCCAGAGCAGGTCCTCCGCCGAGTCCCGCACGGCGGAGAGCATGGGAAGGTGATGGTAATGGAACAGGCAGCGGCCGGGCACCGCGCGGCCCACCGAGTCCGCACGGGCCATGATCCGGGCGACGCTCGGTCGGTCGCGGTCGAGCGCGGTTTCGACGCACCTGTAGATCTCCGCGGACATGCCCGTCGGCGAGCGGGCCAGCGCCCGCGAGGCATAGCGGCGCATGGCGGCCGTGTCCTCGCGCATCACCGCCATCCCCCACAGCTGCATGTACGCGGGGAGGAAGGTCGAGTCGACCGCGAGGGCGTGCTCCAGCGTGTCCGCCGCGTGAGCCAGGGCCGTAGAGTACGGGACCCCGACGGCCCCCTCGGCCCCCGGTATGTAGATGCCGAGCATGTACCAGGCCTGCGGATTGCGCGGCTGACGGAGCACCAGCAGCCTTCGATTCGCAAGCAGCTCCTGGCCGGACGGAGGATCGTCCGGGCCGTTCCGGCCCGCGATCAGCTCCAGGAACTCGCTGTCGGGCGGGGCGAGCCTGTCCCGGTGCCGCCACGCCTGCCAGACGTAGTCGGCGGCGGCCGCGCTCCCCCGCGCGCTGCCATCCTCCGCCGCGAGCCACGCCTGGAACGCGGCGAGCGCGAAGGTCGAGTCGATGCGCAGGGCGGCCCCGTAGTCGGCGGTGGCCTCGTCGTAGCGCCCCCTGCGGTAGGCGACCTGGCCCTTCAGGAAGAGACGGAGCGCGCTCAGCGAGTCCGTGGTGAGGGAGCGGAGCCGGCGCCCCTCGCCCGCCCGCAGGCCCATCACCTTCCCCACCAGCCCGTCCACCACCGCCTGGGGATCGGTCGGCGAGCCCTCCTCGGTGACGGTCGTGTCCTGGAGGCTGTCCGACGCGTCGTACAGGTGGGCCTCCACCGTGATGCGGTCCGGGAGGCTGGCGACCGAGCCGAGGAGGGCGTGGCCTGCGCCGACCGCGCGGGCCACCTCCACCGCCGTCCACCGGGTGATGGCCCTCTCGTCGCTCGTCCCGGTCCGCTCCAGGGCGGCCAGGACGGTGGGTCTCTCCACGGCACGGGCGTCCGGCGTGCCCTTCAGCCCGATCCTGACCAGCTCCGTCATCCCCCCGTCGCGCAGGTAGGCGAGCGACGGGTCGTCGCCGCTGACGCGGAACGGGAGGACCGCGACCAGGTGGTCGTCCAGCGGCGGTTCCCGGCCGCCGTGGAGGCGCCACGTGGCGAGCGCGACGACACCGATGAGCACGACCGCTCCGCCGGCGAACGCCGTGCGCCGCGCCCTCGCGCCGAGCGACGATAGCCGTCGGACGCGCCCGGAGCCGGCGGGCCGTCCCTTGGCGGCGGGGGCGCGGTCCGGGGCCCCTGCCGGAGCGGTGAGGTCGGTCGCGAGCTCCGTGGCGCCGCGGTAGCGCTCCGCCGGGTCCTTGCGCAGCAGCCGCTCCACGACCTGGACGAGCGTCTCCGGCACCTCCGGCCGCAGCTCCGCGAGCGCCGGCGGCTCCTCGTGCAGGATCGCGTGGAACCGGGCCCGGTCCCGGGCCCCGGAGAACGGCCGCCGTCCGGCCAGCATCTCGTACAGGACGACCCCGAGGGCCCACAGGTCGGTGGCCGGGCCCGCCGCCTCTCCCCGCACCTGCTCGGGCGCCATGTACGACACCGTGCCGCGGACGAGGCCCGGGCGGGTGTGGCCCGCATCCTCGAGCCGGGCCAGGCCGAAGTCGAGGAGCTTCACCCGCCCGTCCCCGGTGAGCATGACGTTGCCGGGCTTCACGTCCCGGTGGACGATGCCGCGGGAGTGGGCCGCCCCGAGGGCCCGCGCGACCGCCGCCGCGATCGCCACCGCCTCCTCGACCGGGAGCGGACCGCGCTCGAGGCGCTCCCGCAGCGTCTCGCCCCGGTAGAGGGCCATGGCGATGTAGGGATGGCCGCCCCGGGCCTCCCCGATCTCGTAGATCGTGCAGATGTTGGGGTGGTCGAGCGCGGCCGCCGCCCGGGCCTCGTCCCGGAAGCGCTCGGCGGCACGGGGATCGGCCGCGAGCCATGGCGGGAGGAGCTTGAGCGCCACGTCCCGGCCAAGGCGCGGGTCGCTGGCGCTGTAGACGGTTCCCATGCCGCCCGCGCCGATCCGTGCGAGGACGCGGTAGGGTCCGACCTCGGCGCCGGGCGCGAGGTCGGGGAGGTCCGGGTCCCCGGCGCCGGGCGGCGCGCGGCCGTCGTCCGCCCCCGACCGGGCCCCTCCGGGCGCCCCCTCCCGACGCATCTCCCGTCCCGCCCGCGAGCGGAGCGGGTCGACCAGGAGCTCGAGCCGGCCGAAGAAGGCGTCCGCCGGGTCGGAGCTCTCCAGGAGCTCCCGGACCTCGCGCTCGAGCGAGGCATCCCCCCCGCACGCCGCCTCCACGAAGGCGGCCCGCTCGTCTCCGGACAGCTCGCGGGCCCGGCCGAAGATATCCTCGGCCGTGCTCTGCGGGCGCGGACCCGGCCCTGCCTCTTCGGGCGGTCGGTCGCTCAGGATGACCCTCGCGGTCGGTTGCGCGGTCCGGGCGCCGGGACGCGCCGGGGACCCCGGATTCCAAATTCAAACATAGGCCGGTCGGGGCGGGCTGTCACCGGCGCGCGGGGCGAGTGCCGCCGGAGCACGGGGGACGTGCGGGACCCGCCGATGAGGGGATTCGGACGGTTTTCCCGTGAAGGAGGTGAGCCGCCCCCCGGCGGGGGCACCCATGCCACGCACCACCGACAGGGAGGACCCCATGCGATCGAAGACGTTCACGGCCGCCGCGGCGCTGCTGGCCACCGCCGCGCTCATGGCCTGCCAGGGAGAGATCCCGACATCGACGGCGGGCGCGTCGACCCCGCAGGCCTCGGGGGACGGTTTCGGCGCTCCGGTTCAGTCCGGCGTCACCTTCGACGGCCAGTTCACGCAGGACCTGTGCGGGATCACGGTCGACGTCGACGCCCACGAGACCGGGGCCAGCTTCGTGGCGGAGGAGGGGCTGCGGACGAAGAACACGGGCAGCGCTCGTTTCCTGGTCACGAATCCGGCCAACGGGAAGGCGCTCGAATTTCGCAGCGCGGGACCGTCCACCACCGAGGTCACCTCCATCGACCCGGACGGCACCCTGCACGTGACCCAGACGTTCGACGGCCTCGGCCAGATCCAGGACGCGGACGGCGGCCCGATCCTCCAGTTCAACGCCGGGCGAGCCGTCGTCAGCGGCTTCATCACGCCGCTGCCGGGCGGGGGCTTCGAGGGGACGATCACGAGCATCACGCTGGATGGCCCGCACCCGGCGATGAACAATTCGCCCGAGCAGTGCGCGGTCGTCCGGGGCGCGCTGCTCTGACGACTCCAGGCTGATAGACCGCGGCGCGGCCGCCGCACGACGGGGCGGCCGTCCGTGGTCCCCACGCTCGAGACCGAGGAGGAACCCATGAAGATCCGTACGCTGAAGCCTCTCGCCGTGCTCGGCGCCGTCGGCGCGCTCATCGCCTGCCAGGGCGACCTGCCCACGGCCGCAGCCGGCACGGCCCCCGAGGCGTCGACCGCGGCGACGGGCCGGCCGGCGAGCACGGGCATCGTCCGGGGAACGTTCCCGGACGCCTCGATCTGCGGGATCCCGGCCGCGCTGGACTTCTTCTCCGCGGGGCCGACCTGGCCGGACGTCCCCGGCGGCGAGCCCGCGAAGGGCGCCGGGAGCATATCATCGAAGTGGACCGCGAACGGCAAGACGCTGGTCGTCGAGGGCGGCGGCCAGGTGACGCGCGAGATCACCGAGTGGCTCGACCCGACGACCTTCGTGGCCATCGAGACCCACATCGGGAGCGCCCAGATGATCAAGCTGGAGGACGGGCCGGTTCTGATCCACGACTCCGGCTTCATACGGGTGAGGCTGGTCATCCATCTGCTCGCGGACGGGACCCCCGTGCCCGTAGCGCCCCCGGAGTTCGTGAAGGATGCCGGACCTCACCCTGAGGGGGACAGCTTCTTCACGCTGTTCTGCGGGGTCGTCACGGACGCGCTCTCGTAGACCCGCCCTCCGGCCCCGGCGCGGAGGCCCCGGTCGGGGCCCGCCCGGGGCTCCGGGGGCGGCGCCTACCCTTCCGGCTCCAGCGTCCGCTCCAGGTCCCGGTACAGCCACGCCCGGGCCGCCGCCCAGCCGCGCTCGACCGTGGCGTGGGAGACCCCGAGCGCCTCGGCGGTCTCGGGGATCGTCATGCCGCCGAAGAAGCGGCACTCGACGATGCGGCTCTGCCGGTCGTTCTCGCTCTCGAGGTGCTCCAGCGAGTCCTCCAGCGCGAGCAGGGCTTCGTCCCTGGCATCGGCGGGATTCTTCGGGTCGGAGAGGGCGGATTCGAGCTCGTGCAGCGACAGCCGCCTGCGGCCGCCGCCCCGCCGGACGGCCTGACGGCGGCGGGCGTAGTCGATGAGGATGTGCCGCATGGCGCGGGCGGCCACGGCCAGGAAGTGGGCCCGGTCCTTCCAGTCGGGGGAGGACTGGTCGACGAGCTTGAGGTAGGCCTCGTGCACGAGCGCCGTCGTGTCCAGCGTCTCGTCGCCCTCCCAGCTCCGGCGCTGCGCCCGGGCCAGGCCGCGCATCTCCCCGTAGACGAGGGGAAAGACCTCGTCGAACGCGTCCCGATCCCCCGCGCGCACCTGCGCGAGGAGGCGGGTCACCGTCCCGGCCGCCGAGGCTTCCGGCGGGGGCTCCGGCCTGGAGGAATCCGGGGACACGGCCTCACCTCGGCTCGCCGCCCAGGCGCTCGATCTCCCGCCGGATCTGCCCGGCCTCGCGCTCGCCCGGATTCAGGTCCTCGGCCTTGCGCAGGGCGTCCAGCGCCCGGGCGGTGTCGCCGCGCGTCACCTCGACGCCTGCGATGGCGAGCCAGGTGGGGATGGACTTCGGGAACTGGTCCAGGTTGAGCTCGAGGAGGCGCCGGGCGCCGGCGGGGTCGCCCCGGGCGGCGAGCGTTCGTCCGGCGTCGATGAGCGTCCCCTCCCCGAAGTCGTAGGCGCCGCGGCCGTAGTAGCGCTCGCGGAGGTGGCCGTACTCGGCCACGGCCGAGTCGACCCCGGCGCGCCCGGCGGTGAGCACGAGGATCTCCTCCAGCGACCGCGGCACGGGGACGCCGCGATGGCAGGTGTGGCAGGTGACCCGGACGGGCGGATCCTCGCGCTCGGCGTCGGCCGCCTTCGGGAGGCCCGGCAGGCGCTCGCCGTTCAGGTACTCGACCATGCGGAGCATGAAGCGAGCCTTGCGCTTGGTCGCCTTGTCGTCCTTGTCGAACGGCCACTGCGAGAAGGGCTGTCCTTCCTCGTGCACGTGGCAGTAGCCGCAGCGGACCCCGAGCCCGTCCGCGAAGCCCCGCATCACGCCGACCAGGTGGTCGCGGCTGATCGTGTCGGGGAGGACCTCGAGATTCTTGAAAGTATCGGGCACCTGCGCGCGGGCCGGAGCGGGGGCGAGGATCGCCGCGGCGGCGAGGAGCGTGAGGCGTCGCGTCATGTCGTCCCATCCTTTCGCGGGTGGCGGTGGGGGCGAGCGGCCCTTCCTGTGCGGCTCACGTTGACACTAACGTCATCACCGTGTCCAGGGATCCCCGCACCGGCGAGGTGCGCCCGCGATGCTCCCGCCTACCGGCGCTGCCGGCCCGGCCTCGCCGACCACTCCGTGAGCCCCTCCCCGATCCGGTAGCGGGCGGGGAAGGCCTCCTCGACCTGGAAGAGGTCGTCGAAGTCCTCGAGGGCGTCGTCCTCGGCCGCCGCGATCCGCCCCCCTTCGATCAGGGCGAAGATGATGCGGCCGATGTCCTCGGAGGCGTGGATTCCCCAGCTCTCGAGCACGAGATTCCCGAGGAGCCCGAAGCGGTCCGCGGCCCCGTCGAGGACGGCGTCGGCGCACTCGCGTGCGGTGATGTGACGGCGCTCGGGAAGCCCGGCGGCGAGGGCCGAGAGGCTCTCGTCGACGAGGACGTAGGCCCGCAGGTCGTAGGGCAGGGGGCGGACCGCCCGCCGCTCGGAGCGCGCTCCGTACGCCGATTTCCCTTCGTCCATGCTCGCCTCCACGCTCAGTGGGTCGGGAACGTCAGACCTCCCGCCAGGTCGGTGGGCGTCGGAATCGAGGTGCTCGACGTCGAGCCGACCCCGGCCTGCCCCAGGGCGTTGTCGCCCCAGCACTGGGCCTGGCCGGAGGCCAGGACGCCGCACGTCGTGAAGCCGCCGGCGGTCAGGGTGACCCACGGGCCCCCCTGCACCTGGACCGGAGCGGGCTCGTGGTCGGGCGTGGTCGAGCCCGTGCCGAGCTCACCGAAGCTGTTGCTCCCCCAGCACCATCCCGTCCCGTCCCCGTCCAGCGCGCAGGCGTGGTCGCCGTTGGCGCTAAGCGTGGCGAAGGCGTGGCCGCCCGTGACCGGGCCGGGCGAGAGCTCGCTGCCGCTCGTCGTGCCGCGTCCGAGCTGCCCGAGCGCGTTGGCGCCCCAGCAGGTCACGTCGCCCCCGTCCAGGAGCGCGCACGTGTAGTCGCCGGTCGTGGCGGACACCGCGGTCCCGGTGCCGGAGACGACGGCCTGCGGCGTGGGGAGGCCCGGCGGGAAGCTCGACGTGACGCTTCCGGTGCCGAGCTGGCCGTACATGTTCTCGCCCCAGCACGCGACGCCGCCCGCGTCGACCACGCCGCACGTGGTCCACGGACCCGCCGCGAGCTTCGTGAACGTGAGCGAGCCGGAGACCTGTGTCGGGACGATGGCCTGGGCGAAGCTTCCGGTCCCGAGCGCTCCATAGGCGTTTCCGCCCCAGCACCAGGCCTGGCCCGCGTCGTCGAGGCCGCAGACGTGGAACAGGCCCGCGACGAGCCGGGTGAAGGTGTGCCCTCCGGAGACCGCGACCGGGATGGGCATTCGCAGGGTGGTGGTGCCGTCCCCGAGGGTCCCCGAGCCGCCGTAGCCCCAGCACCAGGCCTGTCCGGAGTCGTCGAGCCCACAGCTCGACAGGTAGCCGGCCACGACCTGCTCGAAGGTATGCCCGCCGGTCACGGCGACCGGGGCGTCCTCGAAGGTGCCCGTGGTCCCCGTCCCGAGCTCGCCGTACCGGTTGAAGCCCCAGCACCAGGCCTGGCCCGCGTCCGTGACGGCGCAGGCGTGCTGCACGTTGAGCGAGACGGGGGAGGTTCCCGGACCCGCCGACGCGGCCTGGACCGTCGCCATGGCCCCGTTCTCGATCCGGACCTTGATGGGGAGCGTCTGGTTCGGCCCGACGGCCACGTAACCCTGGTCCCTGAGCTCCTGGAGGTCGTGTCCGGTCACCGCCACCTTCGCGTCGGCGTGGGCCAGCTCGGCGCCGTCGGCCATCACCCGGATCCGGTAGGTCCTGGACGGGTCCAGATCGAACTTCCCCGCGTGCCAGTTGACGATGTACTGCTCCTCGCCGAGCTCCAGGCGCACGATCTCCGAGCCCCGGCCCGTGCTCATCGTGTAGACGGCCATCTCGGGCTCGGCGCAGGCGCCGCCCGCCCACTCGCAGATGTGGATCTCCACCGGGACCGAAGGATCGAAGCTCCCCGAGAACGATTGGCTCTTCGCGATCGGGGGGAGGAAGTAGACATGCTCGCTCGTGCCGATGTGCGAGGAGACGTCGAGATCGGCCTGCGGGCCGACCGGAGTCTCCTGGCACGTCATCGCGAAGAAGATCGCGATGAGAAGCAGGGACGGGAGGAGACTCGGACGCGAGCGGATCGCGTCGTGGATGCGGACCATGCGGCGGCGCCACCGGCTCATGGGGCTTCTCCTTGCAGCCAGGATGCCCGGACGGCGAGCTCTCCCGGCTTCCGGGAGGCCTCGCGCGAGGCGTATGTCGGTGCGGAGCCCGGCCGCGCGGCCGGGTCCCGTCGCCCGGCGAGGAGTGCAAGTCGGCGGCCGGTGGCTCGACGCTACCTTAGTCCTTGTAGCGCCTGAGGATGGTGGGCTTCATGGAGGGACGGGCGGAGCGGCGGGAATGTGGCGTTCCGCTACGATTCGCGGACCGTGCAAGAGGGCTGGGGCGGGCGGCGCGCGACAACCATAGTTGTCACACGGGGGCGCGAGGGGTCAGCGGAAGAGGCGCCAGAGCACCTTCCCCAGGCTCCTGCCGGCCGCGCGTCGGAGCAGGCGCTTTCCGACCCGTCCCTTCTTCACCGCGTTCACGTCGCCGAGCAGGCGGGCCAGGGCATACAGGAAGCTGCGCATGGAAGTGGCCTCCGTCGGGGTCGGCAGGCTCGAAAACTTGAAAATAACGGCGGCGGGTGGAGGCCCGCTATGCCCGGTCCCCCTCCTCGATCAGCCGGGCGATGAGCTGGAGACGCCGGCTCGCGGTCGCGGCGGAGCCGAGCCCGAGGCAGCCGTCGCGGTCCTGTCGAATCGCGCGGAGGGCGGGGGAGGAAAGGGCGGCGAGGGCCTGCTCGATCTCCGCTTCCGTGTACTCGCCGAGCTCGTCCTCGTACTCCCGGAGGAGCCAGTAGAGGTCGCGGGGCCGGAGCGCGCCTTCCTCCGGCGTGACCCGCGACACGACCTGGACGATCCGCGCCGAGAGACGGAGATGCCGCTCGGTCTCCCGCGTCAGGTCGGCGAGCAGCGCGGCCGACGCGTCGACCGTGCGACCCTCGAACAGGTGGCGGTAGGCCGCCAGGTCGAGCGGCACCCGGGCGTGGCGGCGGAGGAGCGCGCCCAGCGCGCCTGCATCGAGGAGCAGCGCGGGCTCCTCCCGGTCCGCGCCGCCGCCGTCCGAGAACGAGGGCGCCAGGACCGTGACGAAGTCGGCGCCGCGCTCCCCGGCGCGCTCGTCCAGCGCGGCACGGTCGACCTCGACGCCCCCATCGGGGCCGGCGACGCACACGAGGAGGACCGTGTACGACTCCTCGGGAGACACGTGCGCCGAGAGGAGGATCTCCGCCTCTCGCGCTCCCTCGGGGGACGAGGCCTCGAAGCCGAGGAACTCGAAGGCCTCCTCGGCCGCCCTCGCGAACCTCTGCGGCGCGTCCACCTCGACGGACGCGCTGCCCAGCGCCTCCTGGATCCGGAGCGCGTCCCGGAGGGCGGGGTGGGGTGCCGGAGCGGGGCTCGCCGTGGGCTCGGGGGTACGTTGCGGTTCAGGCTCGGGCTCGGGCTCCGGTTCGGGCTCCGGTTCCGGCTCGGGCTGGGGTTCCGGTTCGGGCTGGGGTTCCGGCTCGGGCTGGGGTTCCGGCTCGGGCTCGGGTTCCGGCTCCGGTTCAGGCTCGGGCTCGGGCTCCGGTTCCGGCTCGGGTTCCGGCTCGGGCTCCGGCTCGGGCTCGGGCTCCGGGTCCCCCTCCGGCTCCGGCCCGGGCTCCGGCTCTGGCTCGGGCCCGGGT